>Ga0209835_1000028_pt1 | contig 91856 bp, 85 predicted proteins | sample LakKivwa52mmetaG_FD_184138 | JGI IMG/M metagenome (GOLD analysis project Ga0209835, IMG submission 184138) | Anoxic lake water microbial communities from Lake Kivu, Rwanda to study Microbial Dark Matter (Phase II) - Lake Kivu water 52m metaG... | ecosystem: Environmental > Aquatic > Freshwater >...
TTTCGTCAGGAAAGTCTTCGAAAAATTTGATTATATTCACATCATTTATTTTTTTCCAAAGATATGACATTTTTTTTATTTGTGGTAAATTTGCGGAGGTTCAAATTTTTCAATTTTTAATGAGTTAATTGTATTTTGAAAGAAATGAAAGTTGCCAAATTTAGAAAGATTATTTTATTTAATAAACAAACGATTACAAATTAAATTTTTATAATCAGAGATGAATACTCCGTTAAGAGTTAAGAATGATGAGTTTTGAAGTAAGAATTAAATAGGAGTTTGAGGACTTGAATCAGCGGCAGTTTGTGCAGCTGATGAGGATTATATTTTCGTACAGGAATCGGGATACTAAAATGTGTTGGTGCTTTTACCAGTCATTTAATTCAGTATCCCTTTTCTATGAAAATTTGTATTTGCTTGTAGGTTTATTATTGAAAAGGTTTGCATTACCTGAACATGAAAGGGGAAACCAATGTTGCAAGAGTGAATAAGATTCGGAAAAACTTACTAAAACACAATATTACATCAACTGCACTCAAGTAAAGAGACAGAAAAATCGGGAATTTGGTTAAAACTTCACCAAACCGGCAAAACCCATAAAAGCAAGCGACAAAATACCTGCAACAACCAAAGCAATGGGTACTCCTCGCATACCTTTAGGAACTACCATCAGTTCAATATGTTCGCGAATACCGGCAAATAAAACCAGTGCAAGTCCGAAACCAATTGCATTTCCAATAGCATAAACAATACCCTGTATCAAATTAAGGTCTTTTTGAATAGTCAGTATGGCCACACCCAAAACAGCACAGTTTGTAGTAATTAATGGTAAAAAAATACCCAATGCCTGATAAAGTGAAGGACTTAATTTTTTAAGCATAATTTCAACCATTTGTACCAATGCAGCTATGACCAATATAAAACTTATGGTTTGTAAAAAACCCAGATCAAATGGTTTTAAAATAGCCTTATCAATCAAAAAGGTTACAATAGTTGCCAAGGTCATAACAAAAACAACTGCACCAGCCATCCCAACAGCAGTATTTATTTTTTTCGAAACGCCCAGAAACGGACAAATACCAAGAAATTGAGCAAGAACTATATTGTTTACAAAAACAGTAGCAATAATTATTATCAGATATTCCATAATCTTAAATTAATTAGATTTAGTGATACGGTTTAAAATAGCAATCAGGTAACCAAGAGCTATAAATGCACCCGGAGCCAATACAAAAACAAGTATTGTAATCGGATTTCCCTGACTATCGTTCGGATAAATAGGTATATTCATTCCAAAAAACTGACCAGCTCCCAAAATTTCTCTGACCCCGCCAAGAACTGTTAATGCCAATGCAAAACCCAATCCCATACCGGTACCATCTAAAAACGATGTAAATACATTATTTTTTGAAGCATAAGCTTCTGCACGACCTAAGACAATACAGTTAACTACTATCAATGGAATAAAAATTCCCAATTGCTTGTGAAGTGCCGGAACATAAGCTGCCATCATCAAATCAACAATGGTAACGAAAGAAGCAATAACCACTATAAATGAAGGAATACGAACTTTTCCGGGTATCAGATTCTTCATCAGAGAAATCACTATATTTGAACATATCAGAACAAAAGTAGTGGCCAGTCCCATACCCAAACCATTCATTGCTGAAGAGGTAACAGCCAGGGTTGGACACATCCCGAGCAATAAAACCAAAACGGGGTTTTCTTTGATAAAACCATTGGTAAAAACTTTTAATGTTTTATTCATTTTATACCTCCTTCATTGTTGAGTTTGATTAAAGCATCATAAGCCCTTTGAACAGCATCCGTAAAAGCTCGTGATGTAATGGTAGCTGCTGTTATAGCATCAACATCGCCTCCGTCCTTTTTTACTTTCATATTAAAAGTTGCAGGATTTTTTCCATTAAATTGAATTGGAAATTTTGATTTGGCTACATCCATTTTATCGCCCAAACCAGGTGTTTCATAATGTTCTAAAACTGCAGTATTGCTGATAGTTCCATCAGGAAGAAAGCCTGCCATTATCCAGAATCTGCCACTGAAACCTTTATCAGTATAGGTTTTAACAGCAAATCCAATCAGTTTACCATCCTTTTTGGCAGGATAAAACTCCAGTTTGTCTTTATCATCACAATCAACCAGCATCATTTCAGCACCCGGATCATTGTTAAATTCAGGTACAACAACAGCAATAGCGTTGATGAGTTTTTCTTTTTTTGCCTGTTCAATTTTTTCTTTTGTCAAACTATAAACTCCTGCAAGTGCTACTGAGGCAGTTGCAGATATCACCAGCAGCGTTACAGTCATACTGGTAAATGTTGATTGTTTTCCTGCCATTTATTTTATTTTTTCAATTTTTTCACCAAAACGTTTGGGCTTAAGTCCGCCATTAATCAGCGGAACAAAAGCATTCATTATCAGTATTGCAAAAGAAACACCTTCGGGATAGGCCCCAAACATACGTATCAGCATAGTCAGTAAGCCGCATCCTGCCCCGAATATCAGCATTCCTTTATGACTCATCGGGGAAGTAACCATATCGGTAGCCATATAAAACACACCCAGCATCATACCTCCTGTAATCAAATGAAATAAAGGATTAACATACATTGAAGGGTCTATCAGCCAGAAGATAAAGGCAAATAATAATGATGTTCCCAGATAAGATACCGGTACATGCCATGTAATAATTTTTCTCCAGAACATAAATAGTGCACCTATTAACAATGCTATTGCCGACATTTCACCTAATGAACCACCCTGATTACCGATCATTAAATCAATGTATTTCGGCATTTCAGGCATATCAAATACTTGCTGAACTGTCATTCCGTTTTTGATTCCTTCTTTCAAAATACCGAGTGGGGTTGCTCCTGTAATGGCATCGGCAATTTCAGGTGAAAAAATCGCTTGTGGCTTTGGCCATGAAGTCATTTGTACCGGAAACGCTATCAATAAAAATACACGACCTACAAGAGCCGGATTAAATGGATTTTTACCCAGTCCGCCAAATGATATTTTGGCAATTCCTATTGAAACAATAGCACCTATAACTATAATCCACCAAGGCAAATCGGCAGGCACATTAAAAGCCAGCAAAATACCTGTAATAATAGCTGAACCATCGGCTATTGTTGTCCGGGTTTTTAATACATACTTTTGCAGTAAATACTCTATCAGTACGCAGGCAGCTACCGAAATCAGGGTAACTCTTATTGCATCAAGCCCAAAAAAGTAAATACTGACCAATAATGCAGGCATCATGGCTATTACTACGCCATACATTATTTTTTTTACACTTTGTTCACCATGTATATGAGGTGAAAGCGATACTGTTAAATTGCTTTTACTCATTATTTTCTTGTTCTCATGATTTTACCAACATTGGTTTTACCCATTCTTATATAGTCCAGCAAAGGACGGTATGACGGACACACATACATACACGAACCACATTCAATACAATCCATTATTTTGTTTGCTTCTGATTTTTCCCAGTCTTTTACTTCTGCCAACTGAGCCAGAAAAAAAGGTTCGAGACCCATAGGACAAACACCAATACACTTTGCACAGCGGATGCAATTGACTTCTGCACTACGTTTTGATTGACTTTCAGGTAATACAATAATACCGGAAGTACCTTTCGATACAGGAACATCAAAACTGTTTAAAGCTTTTCCCATCATAGGGCCCCCGTTAATTATTTTGCCTGTACTTTCAGGAATACCTCCCGATAATTCAAGCAGATAACTGACCGGAACACCAAGCCTGACCATATAATTAGCTGGTTTGCTTACATTTCCGGTTACAGTTACAACTCTTTCTATCAGTGGTTTGTTTTTCTGAACCGCTTCATAAACTGCATAAGCAGTACCAACATTCTGCACCACACATCCTACCTCAACAGGTAACTTACCTGAGGGTACTTCACGTCCGCTTATGGCTTTTATCAATTGTTTTTCACCACCCTGCGGATATTTGACTTTTAATGCCTGAACTTTTATTTGCGAATCGTTTTTCAACAACTCCTGAAGATGTTCAACAGCATCTTTTTTATTGTTCTCAATACCAATAACTGCCTTATCTACCCTGAGGGCTTTCATGAGTATCCTGATACCAATAATCATTTCTTTACCCTTTTCGAGCATCAGCCGATGATCGGAGGTCAAATATGGTTCACACTCCACTCCATTAATAATCAGTATCTCTGCCTTTTTATCAGGTGGCACCATCAGTTTTACATGAGTTGGGAAAGTGGCTCCTCCCAATCCGACAATTCCGGCAGCTTTTACTTTCTCAATAATTTCTTCTGCACTTAATGAACATTCTTCAGCCAGAGCGCCATCGGTAATAATTCCATCTTCCCAAATATCTTCCTCAGTATCAATAATTACTGATAATTTTCTATAACCGGAAGTGTCTGTTACCTCTTCAACTTTTGCAACAGTTCCGGTAGCCGGAGAGTGGACATTAGCCGAAATAAATGCTTCACCCTTGGCAATCAACTGCCCTGTTTTTACTTTGTCACCCTTTTTCAACACAGGAACAGAAGGTGCTCCCAATACCTGCTGAACAGGCACGTAGATTGTTTTGGGAAGTGCTGTTTTTTCAATTGCAGCAGCTTCGGAAATCTTATTTTCAGGTGGATGAACTCCTCCTAATTTAAAAGTTTTTAAATTCACTTATTTTTTAATTGCAGGTTCAACCATATTAATTATTCTCTGTTTCAGCAACAGAAGCCTCAGTTTTTTCTTTTCTTGGTGGAAAATTAAGCTCCCAAATAGCACCTGTGGGGCATTCGGGTACGCATTTGCGACATAGTTTGCATTTTTCGTAGCTGATATATGACAGATTATTTTCCACCACAATGGCATCGTGAGGGCAAACTTTAACACATTTACCGCAGCCAATACACGATACACTGCAATTCTTTCTGGAAACAGCTCCTTTTTCTGCATTTATGCATGAAACAAATATTCTTTTATCTTTTTTGCCTTTGTATCTTAATTCGATAATGTTACGTGGACAGGCTTTTACGCAAGCACCACAAGCTGTACATTTATCGTTAACCACCGGCAACTTACTTTCCGGGTCAATAACTATTGCATCGAACTGACAGGCTGCTACGCAATCGCCTAAACCAAGGCAACCAAAAGGGCAACCTCCTTCGCCTGCAAATAAAGCATTGGCAACAAAACACGACTTAACACCATCGTACTGCGCTTTTGCCGGTGAATTGGCTGGTGTGCCATTGCATCTGATCACAGCTATCATCGGTTCCTTTATTTCAGCTTCAAGACCCAGAGCTTTGCCGATATCAAGCATACAGGAATTTCCACCAACCGGACAAAAGAATCCTTCCAAAGTGCCTGATTTTACAATTGCTTCGGCAAAATTTCTGCAACCAGCATAACCACAGCCACCACAGTTGGCAGCCGGTAAAACCTGTTCAACTTCATCTATACGAGGGTCTTCAATTACTTTAAACTTTTGAGCAACAAAATATAGAATGACTGCTGCTACTAAACCTATGCCTCCTACTGATGCTACTGCATATAAAATTAATGTTGTATCCACTTTTAACAATTTAAGTTTGCCATTGTGAATTATTTCACAGTCGCAAAAGTATATTCAATTTTATTAATCGTGGAAATAAACATTTTGATTAAATTCAATCTAAATATGACTGAATTTTTAAACAGGAAATAATTGCAAAGAAAAGCTAAATAAGCTGATGATCTTCTCTGAAACGCTCTAATCTGTATTGCAAATCAGGAAATTGACTGCGATTGACCAATGAAACACAAGCCCTGACTCCTTCAAGTCTTTGGCTTCCTGTAATGGAAAGTGAGATGGCACTGATACCATAATACAAAAGCTCTTCCACCAATTCATCACCGCTAAAACCAGGATAAGAAAATGTAAAATAAAAGCCATCTGCAATCGGCACCTCGAGGTCTTTCTCATAAACTATCTTAAAACCATTGTCTAAAAACATTTTCTTCATGATTCCGGCCTTCTCTGCATAATCTAAAACCTCATCACGATAGTTATATTTTCCATCATTGACAGCTTTTAAGATGGCAGCCAGGCCAAATTGAGGGGTGTGTGCCGTACCACTACTGATGGCATAAAGACTACCGAAAATTAAGGCATTTCCAAATTTATCGGAAGAATAAAATCGTTTTAAATCAGGAGAAATTGTATTGAATAATTTTTCTGAAACGACCATCATCCCAATTCGCTGACCTGCATAACTAAAAGCTTTTGAACTTGAAATGAGCAATATAAAATTATCGGTATAATGAGCTGCAGAAGGCTGATATGGTTCCTGCCCCGGATGCGAATAATCTTTTCTGAAATCCATGCCGAAATAAGCAAGGTCTTCAATGACAGTAACATTGTATTTCTGAGCAATTTCAGCAATTGTTTTCAGCTCATCTTCTGTAAAACAAATCCATGATGGATTGTTGGGGTTTGAATACAGTAAAGACACAAATTTACCTGTTGATAAATACGATTCCAGTTTATCTCTTAGCTTTTCGCCACGAAAATCATAAACATCAAAAGTTTCGAAAGCTTGCCCCAATACACGATGCTGTTGTTTTTGAACCGGAAATCCGGGGTCAATAAACAATGTTGCCGATTTGTTTTGATACATTCTGCCCAATGTCATAAAAGCAGTAAAACCACCCATCATCGAACCTACGGTAGGAATGCAACAGTTTTCAGGCACTTCAATATTCAGAAATAGCTTGCAAAAGCGTGATATTTCATATTTAAGTTCAGGCACACCTTCAATATTGGGATAAATGGCAGCAACACCTTTGCGATGAGCCTCAATTTCAGCCTCAACGCCTACTGATGCTGGTGGCAATCCTGGAACACCCATTTCCATACGGATATATTTTTTTCCACTTTCGGCTTCAATCTGACTGACAACTTTAAGAAGTTCTCTGATAGATGCCCTGCCTATATTTTCGATGCCACTTTCTTTAATTTTGCGGCTTACAATTGTGTAATCTATTGGTGAGTTTTTCATTTTTTAAATTATTAATCAATCACAAACCTACATCAATTTTTAAAACAGACAAAAAAAAATGATTTTTCAAAAAAAATCTCAGCCGGACGAAATTTTGTAATTCCGAAAAGATTAGCCTTTTGAGTAATAGAGGAAAAATTATCCGCTTATTGCGATTTAACTCTGTAGTTTATGAACAGAAAAATTGAAAGTTTTTCTGATTTTGTCTTTGAAAAAATAAAGTATAATAAAATAAATGACTGTAAATACCAAAGACAATAAAGCAGATATATTTTCATTCTTTGTTAGATTGATGGAAACAAACAGTATGAGTACAATAAGAAATACAGGTAAGATATAAGCAAGCAAAACAGCCCGTAAACCTAAAGATTCTTTCATTTTCACCAATACTTTTTCGTTGACCTGAAAGTGATCCTTGCGTAAGTCAGCCTCAATTATTTTGTTTTGAATTTCAGCCAAACTGCAACCACCCTTAATATGACATTCGCCACAAGCCGATTTAACCAAAATGCTCACTTCTGCTTTTTGTCCATTGATGGATGTTATGATACCTTCATGACTAACTACCTTATTGTTTTCGCTCATGACTAAATTTTGAGAGATATTTATGACTGCAAATTTATCTGATAAAAGCTGAAATACTAAAATGAAAAAGCCACCCTTAAAAAAGGATGGCTTTAAAACCCACCATTATGAAAAAAAAATCTAATTTATTAGTGCATGCAATTTCTCTTCCACTTTTTTCCAATCTAATACATTCCAGAATGCATTTACATAATCAGCACGTCTGTTTTGATATTTGAGATAATAAGCATGTTCCCAAACATCCAAGCCCAAAACAGGTGTTCCCTGGCAATCAGCAATATCCATTAACGGATTGTCCTGATTCGGAGTTGAACATACACACAATTTTCCTGCTTTATCTAATGAAAGCCAGGCCCAACCAGAACCAAAACGTGTTAAAGCTGACTGAGTAAAAATTTCTTTAAATTTATCGAAACTATCAAATTCAGCATTAATTCGTTCCAAAAGCTGACCAGTTGGAGTTTTTTGTGCATTTGGAGACATCAATTCCCAAAACAAAGTATGATTGTAGTGTCCTCCCCCGTTGTTGCGAACAGCAACAGGATATTTTGAAATATTTTTAACTATTTCGTCAATTGACAAATTCAACGCATCATTTCCCTGAAGTGCATTGTTCAAATTGGTTACATAAGTGCCATGATGCTTTCCATGATGAATTTCCATCGTCATAGTGTCAATAAATGGTTCTAAAGCATCGTGATTATAATTTAATTTAGGTAATTCAAAAGCCATAAAATTTATTTAAAGTGTTTTAAAATTTAGAATCATTCTAAACAAATTCAATACCAGAATATAAAGTTTTGTAAGAAAATATACCAACATGGTTCTAAATTAATTCACTAATCAATTAGGAGTGAATTATGTTTTATTAAGTCAGATTAACTATTGATTATTTGATTATCTTTGAAAAAAAAATTTATGGCAATTCCTACATCACGCACAAAAGAAGTTGCAAAAATCATCATTCACGAAGAAAAATGTAAAGGATGCGGCTCATGTATTTCGGTATGTAAAGACTTCAATCTGGAGTTAAAAAATGGGAAAATCACCACGGGGCAAAACTTCCTGTTCGGATGTATTGCCTGTGGTCATTGTATGGCGATTTGCCCTGAAGGTGCAATCGAAATCAACGGCAGGGAAATGACTAAAGATGATTTGATTGAATTGCCTGATAAAAATGCTTTTGCTGATTACAATAGTTTATTGTTTTTATTACAAAAAAGGCGAAGTATCAGAGAATTTAAAGATAAAACAGTTGAACAGGAAAAAATTGATAAAATTTTAACTGCTGCACAAACAGCTCCTATGGGATTGCCACCTTCAGATGTTAATGTGCTCATCTTCAATAATAAAGAAAAGTTAAATGCATTTGCAAAAGACTATTCAGAAAGCCTGAAAAGTATTCGTTTTATGAGTTCTTCATGGTTTTTATGGCTAATGAAGCCCTTTTGGGGAAAAGCAAATGATGAATTGTTTAAAGGTTTTATCAGGCCACTATTTTCAGCATATATTGACGAAATGAAAAAAGGCAATAATTATATCACCTACGATGCTCCATTGGCAATGTATTTTTATGGAAGTCCTTGGGCAGACCCGGCTGATCCTTTGATTGCTGCCACTTATGCAATGCTTGCTGCTGAAAGCCTTGGACTTGGATCGTGTATGTTAGGTGGCATTCACCCCTTTATTCAAAGCGGTAAAAAAGCAAGAAAAATCAGAGAAAAATATAGTATTCGATATAAAAGCAAAGAAGGTCTGATTCTTATTTTTGGATATCCAGCGGTTAAATATCAAAAAGCAATTAAACGTACATTTGCTAATATTGACTACTGTTGATTTTATTAAAACGATTTTATTTTTGCAATTCAATTCTGTCAGATTATTAAATTCAATAAATGAAAAAAACAATTATTACAGGTATTTGCCTCATCATGTTGTCAGTTTTTGCACATAGTCAAAACGACTCTCTGAATCAGTTAAAATTCAAAAGCCTTGTATTTGGAAACATTTTCACAGCATTTTATTACAGCCCGGGAGAAAAAATAAAACCCGACAAAGGATTTGAATTTACAACCGGTTTAATTGGTTATAAAGCTCAATGGGGAGATAAAGCAACTGCAACACTGATATATGATGTATTCAGGACTACAGACAGAATAATGGTAAGCGATTCAAATAATTATCAGCACAATGTCAGTTATACCAGAGGCAGCGATTATACCGGATTTTTAAAAATGGCGCAAATAGATTTCATGTTGAGTAAAAGTATTGAATTTTCGGTAGGTCAAATACTTAATCAGCAATACCTCACTTTTCAGGACAAATTTTGGGGATTCCGCTATATTGCAACTACTTTTCAGGAAATGAATCGTTTTGGAGCCCAGGCAGATTTTGGAGCAAGATTTACTTTTAAACCTATCAGTTCCCTGAATTTCAGTATCGGAGCAGTAAATGGTGAAGGCCCCTTCCGACTCCAGAGCGATGATGGCAGTCTGCAATATTTTACGAATATTGAATATTCTCCATTTAAGGGATATATCATTAAAGTTTTTGGCGATTATCTGCCTGTATCAGGGAAAGAAACAAGAAACACAATTTCATTCTTTACAGGTTACAAAAACGATAAATGGCGATTGGGAACAGAAATAAACATATTAAACAATCATCTTAACACAGACAGTAACGATTTAAAAGGTCTCTCAACTTACGGGGCATATCGTTTAAACCCTAAATGGCAATTATTACTTCGGCATGATTACATTATTAAGAGTATGATTTTCGAAAATACACATCTTTTTATTGCAGGTGCCGAATTTGAACCATATAAAGGGTTTTATACCTCTATTAATTACCGGTTCAGAAGTCATGGAAATGTTTCATGGATTTACTTTAGTTTTGGAGCAAGGTTTTAACTAAATAATGTGTCCGATTTGTATAATATTAATATATTTCGGCTCAAAATAAAACGTTTAAATTAAACAGAAATTCAATGGAACCACTATTTTTTGTCATATTAGCTTTGTTGCTGGGGACAGCAACCCGTCATATATTCAGAAAGAGTCCGATTCCCTATACAGTATTATTAGTGATTATCGGGTTTTTATTAGGCTTATTGGATAAAACAGGTACACTTCACCATCTTGAATTTTTGAAAGAAAGCATAGCTTGGGCAGGCAACATTGATCCTCACCTGATATTATTTGTATTTTTACCTACACTTATATTTGAGGCAGCTTTTGCAATGGATTTTCATACCTTTAAGAAAACCGCTACAAATTCAATGATTTTAGCCATTCCAGGCATTTTAGTGGCATTTTTTCTAACAGCAGCAGGTATATTGGCAATTATCAATCTGGAGATTGGGCTCGACACCTGGACATGGGGTATTGCTATGTTGTTTGGGGCAGTTATTAGTGCAACCGACCCTGTAGCTGTTGTAGCCTTACTTAAAGAACTTGGAGCCAGTAAAAAACTTTCAACCCTCATCGAAGGAGAGTCGTTATTAAACGATGGTACCGGCATTGTGCTTTTCATTATTGTTTTTACAGGTTTAACAGGTTTAGCTGCAGGTTCTCCGCTAGGCAGCTTCTTTAAAGTTGCAATAGGTGGAGTACTTATTGGTTTGGTTATCGCGGCTTTTACTATAGCATGGGTGCGAAGAGTGTTTAATGATGCCCTGGTTGAGATTACTTTGATGATAGTTGCTGCATACCTCACTTTTTTTATTGCAGAAGAGTTTTTCCATGTTTCAGGAATTCTGGGATTGGTAGCTTTAGGGCTCACTATGACAAGTGTTGGAAAAACACGTATAACTCCTGAAGTTCAACATTTTTTACATGAATTCTGGGAGTTTGCAGCTTTCTTAGCCAATACTTTAATATTTATTATTGTCGGGGTAGTAATTGCTGAAAGAAGTATTTTTTCTGCCAACGATTTTATAATCCTATTTATTATTTACATCATTATCAACATTGTAAGAGCTATTATGCTCCTAATGTTTTATCCATTAATGAAAAAAGCAGGTTACGGTTTAAATAAAGAAGAAACAGTGATTTTATGGTGGGGTGCATTGCGTGGGGCTGTTGGATTGGCCATGGCTCTGATTGTTGCAGGAGAAGAGAGCATTGACGAAACTGTCAGAAATCAGTTTTTGTTTTATGTAGCAGGTATTGTAATGTTAACTTTAATTATCAATGCTACTACTATAAAATGGGTAATAAATAAACTGGGTTTGACCGAAATTCCGCCAGCAAAAGCCTTAATGATGGCAAATACCTACAAACACATTGTCAACGACAGCAATATTGAACTTGATGTGCTGAAAAGCAGTCGTTTTTTAGGAAATGCCGATTGGTCTGCGGTTAAAAACTTTCTACCCAATCCGGAAATTCCTGAAATAAAGCAGGAATACTTGAGTCAGTTAAAACCATTAACAGAGTTGCGCAGAAGAATATTGGAACGTGAAAAAAGCAGCTACTGGAACCAGTTTAAAGAAGGTCTGTTATCCCCAACTGCTGTCAGAAAATTGTCGGATGAACTGAATTACATTTTAGATAAAGGAGGAGAAATTCCATTAAATGAAAGACACTATTTACTGAAAATTGTAAAAACTCCTTCAACAGTTAAGTATCTTTCAAAAATTCCACTATTGCAAAACTATTCGAAAAAATGGCTATTCAACGATTTGGTATTAAGTTATGATGTATTAAAAGGATTTATTCAGGCACAGGAAGATGTAAAAAAACTTGCTGCAAGTATTGATTACGATATCAATCAGGACAATATAACCGATGAACAGGAAAATCAAATAAAATCAATACTAACAGAAGAAATTCAACTAAACCGTCTGATGGCACTTAACCTGCTAAAAGACCTTCACCATGCTTATCCTGAAATTGGTAAAGCCATTGAAACCCGGCAAGCAACCCGTGCATTGTTAAATTATGAAAAAGAGAATATACTTAAATTTAAAAAAGACGGTAAACTTGAAAATGATGAAGCTGAAAAGCTATTCGTTGATATTGAACATCGTATTAAAAAGTTGGTTTTCAGTCCAGTTTCAGCACAATTAGCAACACCTGAAGAAGTTTTAAGGGAGGTTAGCTGGCTGCAAAACATTGATGAAAATATCATTCAGCATGTATTGTCAATTGCAGAAGTGAAAGAACATAACCGAGATGAAGTACTAATTCATCAGGGTGAAAGTGGTGAAAAGGGGATGTTGCTGATTATTCATGGTAGTGTTAAAGTTAAAATTGAAGAAAAGTTAATAGATATTCTAGGAACAGGAAGTGTTATCGGAGAAATGTCGGTTTTAGCAGGCATTCCACGTACTGCAAATGTGGTGGCCGATACCCCAGTAACAGCGATATGGCTCAAAACTGCTGATTTACAAAATCTGTTTGTCAGCTATCCTATATTAAAAGAAAACTTATGGCATACTGCGGGCAGTCGCTTTGCTGAAAACCTGCTTTCAGTTATTGAACCTTACCGCCACTGGCAAAATATTAAGTTTAAAAGATGGCTCAGAACAGGTAAAACTGACTTTTTTGAAACAAATACCCTTTATTCATTAGCAGATAATATAGCAGTCATCATCAGCGGACAGGCAATTTCTAAGGATAAATCTATTAAAATTTCAGCTCCAGCAGTATTTAATGCCAGTGAAATTGTTTTTGAAAGTAATTCCAGAATTTTTATTATTCCTAAAAACTACGAAGATTTGTAATACTTTCAATCCTGCTGGTTTTTAATCTGTTCCAGAAAATTATATTTTGCTTGTCTTTCATTCCATCTTTCGCGTGCAAACTTTTGCATATCGGTTACAGTATCTTTTTCATCAATAATTTCAAGACCAAGCAATGTTTCAATTATATCCTCCATCGTAACAATACCATCAAACCCACCGTATTCATCAACAATTAGCGCAATATGTTCTTTTTTCTGAAGCAATATTTCCCACAATCTAAAAAGTACTATTGACTCAGGAACTGTAACAATATCTCTTTTAATATCTTTAAGAATTAATTCATTTTGCTGTTCTGCAAGCTTTTCAAATACTTTTTGTCTGAAAACATATCCGGTAATATTTTCGTGTCGGTCAGAATAAACAGGAATTCTTGAAAACTTAAGATAATCTTTATTTTTGAGAAAATCGGTCAGTAATGTTTTTTCATCAGCAATGGCAACAACCACTCTTGGGGTCATTATCTCAGTAACCCTGAAGTTTTTCAACTTAAGCAAGTTTTGAATAATTTTATACTCTTTTTCTGTAAAAACTCCCTCATCTGCACCAATACTTGCTAGGGCAGCAATTTCTTCCCTGCTAGTTGATTGCGCAGAATGATTTTTTGATATCATCTTCGTAATTACTGATGAAATTAAAACCAAAGGATATGTTATTACAATCATGATTCTTATGACAAAAACTGCAATTTTGGTTAAATTTCTCCAATATCTTGCACCTATTGTTTTGGGAATAATTTCTGTTAAAACCAAAATCAGTATAGTCAATAGGGCTGAAACAATTCCAAAATACGCATCACCAAACACTTTGGTAGCCTGAGCACCTACCCCTGCTGCCCCAACAGTATGAGCAATAGTATTAAGTGATAAAATTGCAGATAATGGTTTATCAATATTTTCCTTTAATGCAATAAATGACTTTGCCCACGAAAAGCCTTTATCTTGTTTTACGATCAAAAATGAATGAGGAGTTGACAGCAAAACCGCCTCCATAATTGAACATAAGAAGGAAATAACTAAGGCTATAAATAAATAAACAAATAGCAGTACCATATATTATTTAGTAAATAGTTTCAGAAAAGAGTACATGTTTTAATTTCAAATTTTAAAAGTCAAAAGCAGGGAAAACATTAAATTATTCAGTAATACTTAATTAAAAACTGCTTTTTCATTTACTATTATCATTTAAAAATTTCGGCAAATTTAATGAATCGGATACTATAATTCTCTGCTTAGTGAGCACAATTCGATAGTTTTGAATCTGTTTGATGCAAAATAAACCACAAAAAACAATTAACTAAGTTATCATTAGCTCTTTGAAAACCTCAAACTATTTTATTTTGTATCTACTTATTATGTCTTTACCTTTGAGCATCTTTCTAATTATTGATAATGTTTAATCAAAACGAAATTTTCGCATTCGGACTAACTCTATTTGCCGGATTATCTACCGGAATAGGTAGTCTCATGGCTTTTATGTCAAAAAAATATAATCCAAAATTCCTGGCTGGTTCATTAGGATTTTCAGCAGGAGTTATGATTTATGTTTCGTTGGTTGAAATACTTTTTAAATCTAAAGTAGCATTAACAACAGTTTATGGGGACAAAACCGGTTATTGGTTGTCTTTTATTGCCTTCTTTTCCGGGATTGCCCTTATTGCCATAATTGACAAGTTAGTTCCATCAATGGAGAATCCTCATGAATTTAAACAAATGAAAGATTTTAAAACCAATGATGAAATAAAAGAAAAAAAGCTGCTTCGTATGGGATTATTCTCAGCACTAGCAATAGGAATTCATAATTTCCCTGAAGGATTTGCCACTTTTATAGCTGCACTTAACGATTCAACTCTGGGTATTAGTATTGCTGTTGCTATTGCCATACACAATATACCTGAAGGCATTGCAGTTTCCATACCTATTTATTATGCAACTAAAAATCGAAAAAAAGCATTCCTGTTATCTTTTTCATCAGGTCTTGCAGAACCTGTGGGAGCTTTGATAGGTTATATCGTATTGCGTTCTTTTTTGGATGATAATGTTTTCGGGTTGATTTTCGGGGCAGTTGCAGGAATCATGGTTTACATTTCTCTTGACGAGCTTTTACCGACAGCCGAAGAATATGGCGAACATCATATAGCTATTGGCGGGCTGATAGCAGGAATGGCAGTTATGGCTATTAGTCTCGGACTATTTATTTAGTTATAACTCTTTTTTTGTGAAAAACACAAATCATAAAACAAAATGACAGCAAATAACAAAAATCAAATGGACAGTAATAAAGAAAAAACTAAAAAACAGTGGTACGAAACTTTGTTTGAAAACTATGCTGAAAAATATGAAGAAGAAAGTTTTACTAAAGGAACTATAGGTGAATGCCATTTTTTGGAACTGGAATTCAACAACAACAAAGCATTAAAAATACTGGATTTAGGATGTGGTACCGGAAGACATAGTATTGAACTGGCAAAAAGAGGTTATCAGATAACAGGTGCCGACTTGTCAGAAAACATGCTATCAAAAGCACGCGAGAAGGCAAAAAAACTCAATTTGGATATAGATTTTCACCAACAGGATGCCCGAAAATTGTCATACAATCAGGAATTTGATGTGATTATTATGCTTTGTGAAGGTGGCTTTCCGTTGATGGAAACTGATGAAATGAATTTTGAAATTCTTAAAAATGTCAGAAATGCATTGAAAAACAATGGGAAATTCATATTCACGACTTTGAACGGCCTGTTTCCACTTTTTAATTCGGTTGAAAAATTTTGTAATGATTCTTCTGAGTCAGGAAACGCAGTCTATCGTTGTAATAACTTTGATTTGATGACATTCAGGGATTTTAATATCACCGAATTAGAGGACGATAAAGGAGAAATGCTAAGTTTAGATTGTAACGAGCGTTATTATGTTCCTTCTGAAATTACATGGTTGTTAAAGTCTCTCGGATTTTCGAAAATTGAAATTTTTGGTGCTAAAATCGGAGCATTTTCCAGAAACGACAAACTCAGTCCTGATGACTTTGAGATGTTGGTAATAGCTGAATTATAATCGTTTAATCCACCCATTCGCTGACAAAAAGATTGGTAGAGAAATTTCCACCATTGTGTCTGTTTGACGAAAAAACAAGGTATTTGCCATTATTTGAAAAAACCGGAAAAGCATCAAATACAGCATCAAAAGTAACTTGTTTCAAACCACTTCCATCTTCATTAATTACAAACAGGTTAAATTCAAATCCCTTATCAGAATGATGATTTGATGAAAAAATAATACGTTTGTTATCAGGTAAATAATAAGGGCACCAGTTAGATTTACCTAAATTAGTTACTTGTTTTAATTCGCTTCCATCAACATTACAAATAAATATTTCCATTTCAACAGGCATCACTAAACCCTGAGCCAATAAATCCTTGTACTCTTTAACCGCTTCAGGTGTTTTAGGACGTGATGCTCTGAAGACCAGTTTTTTGCCATCCGGTGAAAAGAAAGCACCACCATCGTAACCCAGCTCATTGGTTACCTGCCTGACATTGTTTCCATCAATATCCATGGTATAAAGCTCGAGGTCGCCACTGCGAATTGATGTAAAAACAATTTTATCCCCCTTAGGAGAAACGGTTGCTTCTGCGTCATAGCCAGGAGAGTTGGTTAATTTTCTTTTAATAATCCCATCCAGGCTCGAAACATAAATTTCAAAATCAGGGTAAATTGGCCAAACATATTTTCTGTCTTTGCGTGCTGCCGGTTTAGGTGGACATCCTTTATCACCTTCATGTGTGGAAGCATACAATATCATGCTGTCGCCAGGTAAAAAATAACTGCATGTTGTTCTGCCAAAACCCGTGCTGACCAATATTGGCTTTGAGGTTTTCAGATTATCGCTTTGCCAATTGGTAATATAAATCTGGTCACATTCAGCACCCCATTCCTCATTGGTTGCCTGAAAAACAAGTTTACTGTCGTCAAAACTCCAGTAAGCTTCTGCATTGTCGCCACCAAATGTAAGCTGCTTCATTTTCGCTAAATGAACCTCCTCAGGATATTTCAGAGTATCCGGTTGATTGTCGGGTTGTACACTCTCAGATTGCTTTTGCTTACATGAAACCAGCAAAACTATTAACGTAAGAAATAAGATTAACGCCTTCATCTCAATATTTTAAAAAGAATAATTATACTACAAAATTACAGTATTTGAATCAAGCATTTTTAAGAAATGCAGATATTTCTGCAAAAGGAAGGTGTTATTATAACCTTTCTTCAACTTTTACCCAATTAATTATTTTCCAGAAATCAGCAACATAATCGGGTCTTCTGTTTTGATAATCAAGATAATAAGCATGCTCCCAAACATCACAGGTCAGCAAAGGATTAAGTCCTTTAGTCATTGGATTTCCGGCATTGCTTTCCTGAACAATATCAAGTGTGCCATCTTTTTTCTGAACAAGCCATGCCCATCCACTGCCAAATAATGTGATGGCAGCCTTGCTGAATTTTTCTTTAAAATCGGCAAAAGAACCAAAATTCATCGTGATTTTACTTAAAAGAGTAGCTGTTGGTTCTCCTCCTCCATCAGGTGAAAAACTTTCCCAATAAAAAGTATGATTCCATACCTGTGCAGCATTATTAAAAATAGCTCCATCCGATTTCAAAACAACTTCTTCTAAAGACATATTTTCAAAATCGGTTCCTGCTGTTAAATTATTGAGGTTATTCACATAAGCCTGATGGTGTTTACCATAATGAAATTCTATGGTTTTAGCACTAATTACAGCTTCGAGAGCTGAGGCTTCATAAGGCATTTTTTTCAATTCAAACGACATAAAATTCTATTTTTAACTATTAAATATCTTATTGAGTATGTAAATTAATCATTTTAATAATAGCCTTTGAACAAACAGGGCAAAAATTATCAATCGAAACCGAACGCATGGTACAATCGTAAACAGGTCGGTAAACACCCTTTTTACGGTAACCGGCTCCTTCAAACACGCCCACTTTGTCAGCATATTTTCTTATTTCAGGTGTTGGAATTGGAATATCAGGTGTAAGCATATCCTTCCATTTGCTTTCAAAATCTACCAGGGTTGTAATATTTGGCTCCCAAGGTTCAGTATGAAGTGAAAAGTATAAATCATAGCTGGTATCTCCTACATATTCATCGGCAAGGCCGGCAAATAAATGCCCGAATTCGTGTACAATGACAAATCCTGAGTAACTATCGCCACTTGCAGCACAGCCATAAAAATTGTAAATGGCGCCACCTCCATATTCTTTGGTATTTGCCAGAACAAAAATGTAATCATATGGAGTACATGCTGCAATATCCCTTAGCTTCCACACCTCCTCAGTCATCAGATAGCGTTCTGTGTCAAGTGTATTGAATGAACAACTAAGCAATGTTTTTAACTTCTTATTTTTTAAGGGATTAGAAATTCCTCTTTGCTTACTGAAAGCAGGTACTAAAATAAAATTAAATTTATCTTTGTTTTGATTAAACGGGCGATAACTGAGTATGGATTCCTTAAGAAACTCAGCATCTTTCAACAATTTCTTATAATCTTTCTTCTTATAACCGTCTCCGATAATAACAACATCAATTTTATTTTGTGAAATTCCGCTTTGATGAATAAAAAGTGGTGAGTATTCACTTTTTACCATTTTAACCGTATCAGGGTTTACAGCAAATTCATAAAGTGATAAAAACCTGTTCAGGCTATCTCTTGCTGATATTTTAACCTTAACTGGTATTTTAGGACATGGTATTATTAAACTCTCCTGAAAATCTTTTTGTTCAGTTTTGGCTAGTTTAATATATTTCCATTCCTGAAAAAGACAGCCATACCCGTATGAAAAAAGCAAATTGGAATCAATAAGATGAAAAACTTCAACAATGTAATTTCCATAATTCGTTTTGTCAATCAAAGAATTTGGATTTCCACCCCAGTAAGGTTCTTTCTTTACATTATTCAATTGCAAAGTTTCACTGAAAAAATTCCCTGAATGAATAAAATCAAACCTTAAGGATTCAGTATTAAAATATTGTTCGTATTGTTGAGAATAAATATTATAAGCTGCAAAGAGGTTTACAACAATCAACAGACATAATTTTTGAACAAAATAGTGCAAAACAAACTAATTTTGAAGATTTATAAGCAGGATAAAGATAAAATTTTATTTTAAAAAAAAAGCCATAGATAAACTATGGCTTTTGCAATTATTCTAGAACCAAGGGCTTAGTATGCACCAGTAGTTTTTTTGATATACTGAATTCTCTCAAATGAAGCGATATTTTGTTTTGAACGATTCATTTTACCTTTGAATTCTTCAATATTGTTAAAACGATGACGTGTCATCCAATCCATTAAATCAGCATTCACTATTTTTATATAATCTACTCCATGTTTGTATAAAGTACTACACAACTGAGTTGTTGTGGCACCTGCAAGCAATTGTTTTAAGACTCCACGGGCGTCATGAATACCCGTTGTAGCTGAAAAATCACAAGATAATTGGTTTGATAAAATACCTATCCAGCGTAAAGATTCACTGATTTCTTCAGGAGCACTGATAATATTCTGGTTTACAACCTCAAGTTTTTCAATATCAATATCAGGTGCATAAAACCTGTTAAACAATACAAGGGCATTAGCTCCTGCTTCACACAACTGACGAGTCATGTTGTTCAGGCTGGTAAAACTGTTGCCTAATTTAACACTCACTGGAATTGACACATTCTTTTTGACCTCAGTTAAAATCTCAATATATGTTTTTTCAATATCCTCGCTCGTTTTCAAGCTATTGTAAGGGAAAATGGCAATATTGAGTTCGATAGCTGCAGCACCTGCTTTTTCAATGGCTTCAGCAAATTTAGTCCATTCGCCAGCCGATACACAATTGATACTTGCAATAATAGGAATACCAGCATTTTTTGAATTTTCAATTAATTTCAGGTACTCATTAACACCATGATCTTTCGAAATATTCTGAACATGATTCATGGCTTCAGGATAATAGAAATACATTGCATTATCCTGCAGTTTAACATTAATCTCACTCAGTATTTGCTCTTCAAACATTGATTTAAGTACAACAGCACCGGCACCTGCTTTTGCACATGCATGCACTCCTTCAGGTGTTGATGTAAACTTTGAACTACTGACAATAACAGGACTTGTCAGATTTAATCCCATGTAATTAACATTCAGATTCATAATATTTTTTTTTAATTGTAACAATTTAAAGTTAAACAAGCTCTTTCAAGGTTGAAAAACACCTTTGATAAGTCATTAACCGACAACAATAATTTAAGAAGATTAAGTGCATTATTCAGGTTTTTACTTGCATTCTCAGAAATACCTTCTTTAAAATCAAATTCATAGCCTTTCAAATGCATCAGATATATAGCGGGCATTTTTTTAAATAAATCGTTGGTCAGTTTGGCAATAAATGCTGGTGAAACAGCATGCATTGTAAATTCAATTTGGTTGGGTTCAGGAAAAACTTTTGTCAGGCAATATTCTTCAATTTTCTCAACTGAAGCATCAGCAAAAATAACAATTTCTTTATCAGAAATACGTTCTGAATCTTCAATATTCAGTTGATAATTTGAATCAAAATCTAAATAATCAAGATTGTTTTCTTCAGCCCATTTTTGCATTTCCTCTACAAACAGGTTCCCCAGACCATCATCCTGACGACCCGGGTTACCATATCCATAGATTAATATTTTGCCTTTTTCAAGCTTCATTAACGAATTTTTCTCGAAATGACATTGTTTTTCTTGTCCACCATGGTTATTTCAAGCGGCATTTTTCCTAATGCATGTGTAGCACAACTTAAACATGGATCATAGGCACGAATAACAACTTCAACAGCATTCATCATGCCTTCAGTTATTTCCTTATGACCAGTCATCATTGCTTTGGCAACAAAATTAACTCCGTTGTTCATCGGATGATTGTTGTTGGTAGTTGAAACAATCAGGTTGCCCATCACTATCTGATCGTTGTCATTAATTTTGTAATGATGGAAAAGGGTTCCGCGTGGTGCTTCAATTAATCCAACACCTTCGTTTTGTTTGGTACCTTTAGTAACGAGATTTGTATTCTGTAAATCAGGGTCAAGTAAAAGCTCTTTAATAACTTCAGCAGAATGAAGAATTTCTATCAGACGAGCCCAATGCATATGCATGCAATGATTTGAAGGTTTACCTTTTGTATATGCCTTAAATTCTTCAAACTCTTTTTGAGCAAGTGGAGTTGGTATAAAATCACAAGTATTTAACCTTGCCAGAGGACCAACACGATACCATCCATTATCTTTCCCGAATTTTAACAAATAAGGGAATTTCATATAACTCCAGGTTTTGGTTTCTTCCTGAATATATTTATAATAATCCTGATAATCAACATCATTGAGGATTCTGTTGCCAAAACTGTCAACAGCACGCAATACACCATGATAAAGGTCAAGTGCACCATCTTTACGAACAATGCTCAGGTGATTGGATGGGAAATATGAGAAGTTATCTAAAAACTCAGCATTTGCTTTATGGTAACCCTTAAAGAATTCTACTGCTGCAAGGCTCCATTCAATCATTTTATCAGCATTCAGAGGGTCAGCACCTTTAAGGAATGAATCACGTTCTTCTATGCTAAGATTTTTATTGATACCTCCAGGTATAGCACCGGTACCATGAATTTTTTTACCTGCAGTAGCTGCAATAATTTCCTGTCCGAATTTACGCATCATAACACCTTGTACAGCCAGGTCTTTATATTCCATAGCCACACCAATGACATTTCTGATAGCAGGATTGGCATCATAGCCAAAAAGAATATCAGGAGATGCCAAATGGAAAAAGTGAAGTGAATGCGATTGAAACATTTGTCCGTAGTGCATCAGCCTTCTCATTTTTTCACCAACAGGTGTGAGTCCATCACCAGTTCCTGCACCTACAATTACGTCCATTGCTTTGGCAGCTGCCAAATGATGACTTACAGGACAGATACCACACAAACGTTGTACTAATACCGGAATTTCCCAATATGGCTTACCTTGAATAAAGCGTTCAAAACCTCTGAACTCAACAATATGCAAACGAGTTTGAGTAACATTGAGATTATCGTCCATCTGTATTGTTACTTTACCATGTCCTTCAACTCTGGTAACCGGTTCAATAGTTATTTTTTTGGTCATTTCTTTTCAAATTAAATTCATTAATCAAATTTTACGATTTCATAAGGCAAATCCATTGGTTTATTGGTCAGCAATGCTACCAATGCCTGCCATATTAAATCTGCCCTTGGAGGACAGCCCGGAAGATAGTAATCAACTTTAACTATTTCATGACACGGATATACTTTATCCAGAATCATGGGTAGTTCATCATCATTAGGAAGAATCTTATCAGTATTAGTGTTACAAGTAGGCCCATCAAGATAAGCTTCATCAAAACATTCTTTAATGGTCAGTCCGTTTCTCATAGCAGGCAAACCACCCATAATGGCACATTCGCCTAATGATATCAGAATTTTGCAATTCTTTCTGAAATCTTTCAAAACGTGAACGTTTTCGCTGTTGCAACAACCGCCTTCAATAATACCAATGTCACATTTTTTTGTAAAAGTTTTTATGTCATCAATCGGTGATTTGTTAAACTCAACCAATTCTATCAAATCCAATATTCTTTCATCAATATCCAGGATTGACATATGACATCCGAAACAACCTGCAAGGGATGTCGTGGCTACAATAGGTTTACTCATGTCGTATCCTCCTTATTTATTTAATTTTTCAATGTGAGAACCAATAGGTTCAAAATCATATTTACGTTTCCCGATAGGAACTGCAAAACCAATTTCCTTAACCAGAATACTACCTACCGGACAAATATCCATAGCAGCTTTGGCTAATTCATCAGTCATATTGTTGCCTAATTCGTCATCAAGTACTACTTCTACATGATGTCCTCGATTTTTATAAGCAAACAAACTGCGTCCTTGTTCATCTTTTATAGTGCGTATGCAGCGTTTACATTGTATGCATCGGTTTTGGTCTTTGATAATTTTATCATAAGCAACAATACCTTTAATCGGGAACAGGTAAGGATAACGTGGAACCATCATATTATAACGGTATCCCAATGCCTGAAGGTCGCAAAAACCACTCTTTTCGCATGAAGGACAAAAATGATTACCTGAAACAAACATGGCATCAATAATTGCAAGACGCAAATCATTGATTTCTGCTGTTTCGTTTTCTATTTCCATACCATCTGTTACCGGAGTTGTACAAGACGACATCAATCTGCCGTTAACTTTAACACTGCAAATACGGCAGGAACCACGTGGTTTTACTCCTGGAATATTACATAAAGTAGGAATATATATACCGTTTTCAGCGGCAGCATCTACTATGAATTTTCCACTTTCGGCACTGTATTCTTTACCGTCAATAGTAAATTTAACAATATTACTCATTTTCTTATTATTAGCTTTTTACCAAAATATTAATGTAAATTAGGAACCCTTTCGACATAATTGCACGATTCAGCTACTGAGGCTGCAAGGTCGAATCCGGTATCAAAATCTTTGTCGCGTTGAATTCTGAATTCATACAATCTTCTGAAATTGCTGATACTGGTAAGAATTGGGTTTGCTGCCGTTTGGCCTAATCCGCAACGACTGGCTTTTAAGTATTTTCCCCACTGACTCAGATTATCAATATCGGCTAATACCCCATGACCATCAATAATTTTTTCCAACGATTTTTTCATCAGATAAGTCATATTGCGGCAAGTACTGCACGATCCACAAGATTCTTCAATGAAAAACTCGGTAAAGTTTAAAACAACTTCTTTCAAAATATCTCTTTCTTTACCGATAACTATCATAGAACCACCGGTTGCTAAATCGGCATAACTTAATACACGGTCATAATCATTAGGAGAAATAAGAATACCTGAAGGGCCTCCTACCTGAACAGCCTGTGCATCGTCACCACCAACCATGGCAAGTACCTCAGATATACTGACTCCCCATTCAACTTCATAAATACCCGGATGCAGACAATCGCCAGATACGCTGAGCAATTTACTTCCTGATGAATCTTTTGTTCCGAGATTTTTAAACCAGTCGGCTCCTTTTAATACTATATTGACAATAGAGCAAAGTGTTTCAACATTATTCACAACAGTAGGTTTGTTTAGATATCCCATTTCAACAGGAAACGGTGGTCTGTCGCGTGGTTCCCCACGTTTTCCTTCACAAGATTCAATCAATGCAGATTCTTCACCACAAACATATGCGCCTGCACCAAACTGAATTCTGATATCAAAATCAAATCCAGCTTTACCCTGAATATTTTTACCTAATAAATTATTACTTCTCATTTCATATAAAATGTTTTCGAGAAGTTCTTTCATGTAATAATATTCAAAGCGAAGATATAAAATACCTGTTTTGGCAGCAATAGCATAACCTGCTATAGCCATGCCTTCAAACAACATATTTGCTTTTTCAGTTAATAAAACACGGTCTTTAAAAGTTCCGGGTTCACCTTCATCAGCATTGCATAATACATATCTTTCAGGATCGGCCGACTTTCTACAAAAATCCCATTTCATACCTGTAGGGAAACCAGCTCCTCCCCTGCCCCTGATATTCGATTTTTTTACCATATCTATCAGATACTGAGGATCCATCTCGGTTACCATTTTCAAGGCACTGCCATATGCGTAATTGGCATTAAGAATTGGTCCTTTTTTACGTATATTATTATAGACCATTGATTTAACTAAAGGATGAGAATTGTTTCCATCTCCATATCCTTCAACAAAAATTTCATCTATGCTTTTACCGGCTTTAATATCCTTCACAATTTCTTTAGCACGAAATGGGGTAAGTTTCGTGAAAACTTTACCATTAATTAATGCTGCAGGTTCCTGATCGTTCATACCGATACATGAAGTATTGAACAAACCAATCATACCATCAGGTGTAACTTCTCCAAACTTAATACCGCATTCTTTTTCAAATGACTTTGCCACCTGAGCTCTTCCCATCATCATAGCTACTGCACTGTCGTTCAAGTAAATATGAAACTTGCCACATGGCTTATCAGAAAAGAAATGATAAAAAGAAATTACCTGTTTTACATCAGCAAAAGAAATCTTAAGCTTTTGTGCTAAAAGTTTTGAGGCTTCATCAGGAATATATCCTAATTCAGATTGAACATCATGTAAAATGTCCATCAGCCTGTTTGCATCAGCTTTGTACTTTTGTACAATAGATTGAATTATTGGCTCCATAAATTGAGTTAAATTTTTCTTATTTAAAAAGAATTAAACCTGTTAATCATTTCACAGCAAACATAATCTAATTAAAATCACTTATGCAAATCAATTTGATTGATTTTATTTAGATTGATTTTAAATTTAAAAAAAAGCTTCAATTTTCGAATCATTTAACTCCTTTTCAGTACTAAACCCATATTTTTGCGTCATAATGATAAAAATCAATGTTATGAAAATAGTGAGAAATCTTTCATTCGCACTTTCTGTAATCCTTTATTGTTCTTGCTCTTACAGTCAAGTAACTCTTAAACCAAGTATTGGACTCAACCAATTACCTACCGATGCTGATAGTATCCCCTTTCCGGGGCTGTTTATTGATATGAGTAAAACTTTTGAAAGCAAAGGCTTAAAAAAAGGTGATACTATTCCACATTTCAGGCTTTACGATTATAATGGACAGGAATACGATATAGAAACAATACTAAACACCGGGAAACCATGTCTTTTAATTGAAGGAAGCTATACATGCGATGTTTTCAGAAGCAGGTTACCTTTAATTGACTCCCTAAAAACCGAATATGGTTCTAAAATCAATATTTATATTGTTTATACCGTTGAAGCACATCCCGACAGTCCGGATGTGGTTCCGTATATGGGAATGATATGGGTGCCCGATACCAATAAAACTTTAGGTATTGGTTACAGACAACCTGTAACTTACGGGCAGCGAAAAGTTATTGTTCATGCCATGCTAAACGACTCTCGTTTTACGATAAATGTTCCGGTTTTGATAGATGGACCACAAAATAAGTTCTGGAAAACCTTTAATACTGCTCCTAATAGTGCATTTTTAATTAAACCTGATGGTATTATCTACAACCGTCATGGATGGTTTAATGGTTTAATAGGTCCAAAGTATAACATTAGAAATGATATCGCTGCACTTTTAAAACTATTGTCAATAACCGAAAAACCAAGTCAAAATCCGGAATTAAAGTATTTGCCATTACAAAATAGAATCGTGTTTAATGACTTTGATCTATCCGATATAAATTCTTTCATGCTCTATAATTCGCAGGGAAAAACAGTATATCAAGTCGCTTCAGCTGAAAACAGCTTTTCATTGCCAATGCTTCAGCCAAATATCTATTTTTTTTCACTTAAGCTTGGGCAAGAAATTTTTCGTGGCAAAATTCTGATAAAGTAATACTTCGAATTATAATTTTTCCAATTAATATCATTTAATCAGTAATTTGATTAAATTTGGCTGATTATTAAAAGTCATTTGTCATGGAAAAAATAAGAAAAAGTTACAATTTTTATGTTTCTCAAAGAAGTAAAAATTTAAAAGCCTCTGCTTTCTTAGTATCATTTGCAGTGTTTTTTCTCCTTTTTGCAAATAATACTTCAGCACAAAACTATTATTACAAGCTTTCGTATGGTATTGACGAAAAAGCATTTGAGTGGGGTTACAATCCATATATGAAAACCATCTGGACATCAGGAGCCAGTACCATGAACGACATGATGTCGCCTGCCCAAAGTATTCCTTTTTCCTGGAATTTTTATGGTCAGGCTGTTACCCATTATAAAATAAGCGATAATGGCTACATTACATTTGATACTTCCACAACTCAGAGCTTCGGCACCACCACCGCCTTGCCTGCTTCAGGAGGGCCCAATGCAGCGATTTATGGATTTTGGAGAGATTTCGAAATCACAACTGGTCTTTACGATCATGTAAAAACATGGACTTATGGTACCGCACCTAATCGTATTCATTGTATTGAATGGCAGAGTTTAAGTACCAAAGGCAATACAACACAACTCAATGCCACATATTTTGCAATAAGGATTTATGAAGGTGGCGATTTTGACATTGTTCATATTTGGGGACGTTACAATGGTGCTGATATGGCAGGTGGTACTGTGGGAGTTGAAAATCCAGATGGTTCACTTGGAATGATGACTGCAAACAGTCCCAATGAAAAAATGAAAATGCCTGTTGTATTACCTGAAAACATGGCAGTTTATTCGTTTATTTACGGGAATCAACCTCTTTACGATATGGCAGGATTGAACCTTTCCTTACCTCAAATTGTAAAAGCAGGTAGTAATGTCAACATACAAGGTCAACTGATCAATTACGGAGTAAATACAATCAATTCTTTTGACCTTCATTATTCTGTAGATAACGGCAGTATTCAAACTCAAAATATTTCAGGGCAAAATATTGCAAATAATGGTAAATATAATTTCACTCACAATATCCCCTGGACAGCAACTGGTACAGGCATCCTTCATACAATTAAAGTATGGGCAAGTAATCTGAATACTTATCCAGATAATAATCATGACAATGATACAGTAATTGGGTATATATTTGTTAATCAGGGTATTGCAGCATCGAAAAAAGTATTACTGGAAGAGTTTTCAACCGCTCCCTGCGGCTTTTGCGTGGATGGGCTGTACATTGCACAAACCATCCTGAATACATATCCGAATGCAGTTGGATTAACCCATCATGCAGGTTATCTGACTGATTCAATGACAATTCCTGAGAGCAAAACCTATGAAGATATTTTAGGCACCGGTGCTCCCATGGCTGCTATAGACAGGGTCTGGTGGCCCGGAGAAGCAAGAATAGTGGTCAGCAGAGGCAACAATGGCTGGACTAACAAAGTGGTAAGCCAACTCGATGAAGTTACCCCTGTCAATGTATCTATTCAAACCAATTATATACCAGGTGTCCGTAAACTGGACATATCAGTTACAGCCAATTTTGTTGATTATCCTTATCCCGGAGATCTGCGTATCAATGCCTTTATAATTGAAGATAGTGTAACAGGAAAAGGTAGTGGTTACGATCAAACCAATTATTACAGCAAAGATGCACCAGGCGGACCGGCAGGTTCAAGTTCACATCCATTTTATAATTTACCCTATAAAATTCAGGGATTTATACACAGGCATGTCATCAGAGCAGTACCCTCTACAGTATGGGGAACTGCAGGAGTTATTCCTGCTAAACCCATATTGAATCATGATTATACACAAACTTACTCATATACTGTACCCTCTACTGTCAAGTCTGGTGACCTGAGTGTGATTGCCTTTGTGAGTTATTTTGACCCGGCCTATAAAAAGCTGAGAATCTTAAATGTTCAGGAAAAACATGATATTGCATCAACAGTACCTGAAGAACAAAACCAATCATTAAAAGAATTATTGATTTACCCGATTCCTGCTGAAAATTTTGCTGTCATTAAATTCTTTATGAAAGAACAATCAAGTCTAAAATTACAGCTTATCAACACTTTAGGACAAGCAGTAAAAGAGTTTAATGGTATTTACTCTATTGGTGAACAATATATAACACTCGATATTGCTGATCTGAAGCCGGACATTTATTTCCTGCAATTATCTGTGGCTGGAGAAATCATTGAAGGAAAGCCATTGATCATCAAATAGGAAATTCATATTACCAAACAGTAAGTTACTCTTCGGTAACATGTCTATTGAATTGATTTTATATATCTTATGAAACGAAAATCTACTTTTAATGCGTTAAATCCGGAATCGTTTTTTAAACCAAATCTCGAACACGGGATCTTCAAACTCAAAACCACTTAAATCTTTATTCAGCAACTCACGCTTTTCCAGGATTTTCTTATTCTTTATGACAGTTGCTGAAGAACCAAGCCGATAATCTGAAAGATTCTGAATGCTTGTAAACTGTCTGACTCCTGAAGCAACAGCTCTTAACAAATTTATTTGAGTGTTGCTTAATGCTTCGGCTTCAGACTCATAAAATAAGGTATTGGTAGTCAAAAGATCATCAACAGCCATATTCATTACCTCCTGATTGACAATTCGCACTGTATTTTCCCAAACCAAATGTGCCAATTGCTGAACATAATATGGATGATTCCTGACAGTATCTGTAATAAACTGAGCAAATTCTGTTGAAATTGATTTACCGGTTCTATCAAATGAATGTATAATATACTCAATAAAATGCTCCCTCGCAATTTTGTGCATATTCATGAGTGAGCCAAAACGATAAAATGGATGTGATTTTTTTTCGAAAATTTCGAGCATCATGTGTCGCTTACTTCCATACAGACAATAGGTGACATTTTGCTGAATCTGCCATACCGATCTGAGTTTTTTCTGAAAAGCCAACGAATCAGTGAAATTTCCAATATTTTGAAATTCATCAATACAGACAATTAGTTTAAAACCTTTTTTCACTGAAATAATTTCCGGAAGCTGAAGAATATCATCAGGATCTTTTTTAAGTTCTTTAACATCTAATCCCAATTCAAAATCATTCATCATATCTACTCCTACAGTTATTTTCGGGCTAAAGCGTGCAAAGAAAATCCTGACATCATCCATCCATTCTTCAAGCTTATTGGAGGATGTCTTAATAACTTCTTTTGCAAACAGACGGTAAAAATCTTCCTCAGTACGAACCTGAAACAAATCAACAAAACAAAACCTGATATCCTGATTTTCTTCCAATAACAGTAAAGATGCTTTTTTCACCAGAGAGGATTTTCCCCAACGTCTAGGTGAAATGATGATGGTGTTGATACCGTTGAGCATATTGGCACTCAACTTTTTCAACTCATCTTTGCGGTTGACAAAGGCCTCATCAATCACAATGCGGCCAAATTTAAATGGTGTTTTCATGCGACAAAGATAATACAATTTTTCATATTACCAAACAGTAAGTTACTATTTAGTAAGTTACTCTTTCGTAACATATCTATTTAATTGATTTTATACCTTATGAAAATATAATCAGTTTTATTGGGTTAAATCTATAATTGTTTTTAAAACCAAATTTCGAACATTGGATACTCAAATAAATCTTTATTCAGTATCTCAAGTTTTTCCAGGATTTGCTTATTTTTTATGCCAGTTGCAGAAGAACCAAGCGGATAATCTGAAAGATTCTGAATGCTTGTAAACTGTCTGACTCCTGAAGCAACAGCTCTTAACAAATTTATTTGAGTGTTGCTTAATGCTTTGGCTTCAGACTCATAAAATTTGGCATTGGTAGTGAAAAGATTATCACCGGCCATATTCATTACCTCCTGGTTGACAATTCGCATTTATTCGCAGTAACATTAACAAATGATAGCTGAACAGAAGCAAAATATTTTACAAAACTCACTAAATCGAAGTTGTTTGCAAATCATGAATTAAAAATTTATAAATTAAAAGGGCTATACAAATTTTTCAATTTAATTTTGCAGGGCATTTGGCCTCGTAGTTCAATCGGATAGAACATCAGATTCCGGTTCTGAGGGTTGGGGGTTCGAGTCCCTTCGAGGTCACTTTTTTTCTGAGCAGATTTTTTTTCATATTCATCTCTGATTTTTTTAGCTCCTTTGCTAGTAAAATAAAATGTTCTAAATATAACCTTTAAAATCAAATCTATGAAAAAAACATTAGTTTTATTCGTTTTTTATTTGGCAGTATTTCATTTATACGCTCAAAAGACACCATTAAATGCTGAAATTCAACTGGAAAATTCAGCTGATGATTATTTTTTAATACCTGTTGGTAGCGATGGGCTTATCGTATTTTATATGGAAGGAGAAACAAATAATGGCAATCGAGAATGGTACTTTATTAAATACAGTACTCAGTTTAAAGAAGTGTGGACCAAGAAAGAAACGATGAAATACTCGATGGAATTTGTCAAATTCGATTTAAACAAAAACAGCAAGAAATTGTATTTATTATTCTCTTCTGTAGCCTCTACTGCGTTATCAAAAGGAAAAGAGTATAATTTGATGATGCTGGATACCGATAAAGGAAAAATTGAAATTTATACCGGAGTTTCACCCTTATCGTTTCTTATCAACGATTTTGCTGTAATAGGCGATAAAGCATTTATCGGAGGGATTTCATACTATAATTTTTGGCAAAGTTGTATGATTTCGATGTGTTTAGGCTACATTGACATGTTAACTGTAACACCAACTATTCCTCATAAAGCAATGCTGGTGTATATGAATATTGATGACCAAAGTACTCAACCGGTGCCTTATACTTTTAAAGGAGAATCAACTATCACAGATTTTTCAGTACCTGAATCAAGAGAATACCTTGATATAGTAGTGAGGAATACAGGAAAAACTACGGCAACATACCTTGACAGATACGATAAAAAAGGGAATAATATTTATTCGTTGGAACTGGAAGCAAAAGAAAGCAGAATAAATGTTCTTACAGCAAAAGTTGCCGATGTAGCTGCAAATAAAAAGATAATTATCGGCACTTATGATAAATACGCCACAAATTCTTATCTGGATGCCTTTGCCAATGGGATTTACTTTGCTACAGCAGACGACAAAGGAATTATTGATTTTAACCTATATAGTTTTACCGAACTGAAAAACTTTTTCAAATATATGAGTAAGAAGAAACAGGATAAATTGGATAAAAAAATCAGCAAAGCTAAATCGAAAGGAAAAGAATATGATGTAAATTATAAATTACTTGTTCACGACCCGGTTATCTATGAAGATCAATACATTATTATAGGCGAAGCATATTACCCTGAATATGAACAAAGATGTCGTACTACTTATGTAAATGGTCAGGCACAAACCACCTGCCATACTGTTTTTGTCGGTTACCGTTTTACTCATGCATTTATAGCTGCATTTAATAGCAGAGGCAAGATGATTTGGGATAATACATTTGAAATTCAAAACATTCTCACATTTGACCTCAGTTATAAAGTTAAAGAGATGTTTTTAGATAAAGATGTTGTTTTAGTTTATAATTTCAGTGGTTTACTGCAATCAAAAATTATTCGTGAAGGAAAAGTTATTGAAGGTAAAAAGTCAACAAAAATAACCACCAATTATAAAGAATCGGATATTAAAGCAATGGGTGGTTCCGGTACTGAATACTGGTATGATAATTATTTTCTTGCTTACGGATATATAAAGGTAAAAGATAAAGCAAAAACATCAGGGAAAAAATCACGTTACGTCTTTTATTTTAATAAAATAGAGTTCGAATAATTCGGATATCCTCCCGATTTTTCATCATTTATTTTACAGCTGAAACAAGGCTTAAATTTAGCATTTAAGCGTATTTGAAAAACATGAATTAAGTTATCAGCTTAATACAACTTTAAAGTTGCGATATATCAAAAACGATGTTTAAGCTGAAACGCTGAATAGGTTTACATTTGTAGCTGCAATTAATATTTACCATTTTGCAAAACAACCAAGATAAGGCATTCAGGATACAGATTAAAGGACTTGTTCAGGGAGTCGGTTTCCGTCCCTTTGTTTTTATTTTAGCCAAAGAAAAGGGAATAAAAGGATGGGTGGAAAACCGAAATGATGGTGTTGTTATACATGCAGAAGCAAACGAAAAAGAAATAAATTCATTTACAGGGTCAATCATCAGCAAAGCTCCTTTGGCTTCTTCTATAAGTGAAATTATAAAAACAGAGACTGATTTTAAAAACTATAATGACTTCCAAATTGTTAAAAGCAGTAGTATTTCAGAAGAAATTACAGAAATCAGTCCTGATATTTCAGTATGCGGGCAGTGTTTAAATGACCTCCGCCATCAGCAACATCGAATTGACTATCCATTTATTAATTGCACACATTGTGGTCCAAGGTTTACTATCATTGAAGATTTGCCATACGACAGAGAAAAAACCAGCATGAAAGAATTCTTGATGTGCCCTGTTTGTGAGCAAGAGTATAAAGATGTTTACGACAGGCGATTTCATGCTCAACCTGTTGCCTGCAACAATTGCGGACCTGAATATAGCTTGCACAGCAATGAAATTATCATCAGTGAAGTTCTCGAAATTCTGGAAAAAGCTGCTGATCTGTTAGATAATCATGAGATTATAGCCATTAAAGGTATGGGAGGTTATAATCTTTCATGTAATGCTTTAAGCAATTTGGCTGTAAATAAATTAAGAGCAGTTAAAAAACGTGAACAAAAACCTTTTGCTGTAATGTTCCGAAATCCGGATGCAGTTAAAAACTATGCTTTTGTAAGTCCTGCTGAAGAAAAATCGTTGCTATCGTGGCGAAAGCCGATTGTATTACTTACACTAAAAAATAAACTGGCAGAAGGTGTATCAAACGGATTGAACTCAGTTGGTGTTATGTTGCCATATTTACCAGTTCATTATTTATTATTCAATAAGCTGAAAACAGATGCCATAGTGCTTACCAGCGGAAATTTTTCAGATGAACCCATTATCATCAATGATGAAGAAGCAATAAAGAGTTTTTCAGACAAAACATCGGCAGTAATAGTCAACAACAGAGAAATTGTTAATCGCACTGACGATTCGGTAGTATTTATCGTAAATGAATCAGAAAGAATCATCAGACGCTCAAGAGGCTATGTTCCTAATCCGGTTTTATTGAAATTTAACGTTGAAGGTGTTTTCGCTGCCGGAGCTGAGCTAACGAATTGCTTTGCTATTGGAAAAGGGCAGCAGGCTATTTTGAGCCAGCATATAGGTGATTTACAAAATTTTGAAACATATACATTTTACACCGAAAGCATAGAAAGCTTCAGTAAAATGTTTCGTTTTAAACCCGAAATAGCAGTATGCGACTTGCATCCTGATTATCTGTCAACCCGTTTTGTTCAGCACATGAAAGTGCCTGTTGTTGAAATACAGCATCATCATGCCCATATTACTTCTGTAATGGCTGAGTACGGCCTTGATGAAAAAGTAACAGGTATTGCCTTTGATGGTACCGGACTTGGCAGTGATGGCCATATTTGGGGAGGAGAATTTCTAATTTGTGATTTAAAAGACTTTGAAAGATATGCTCATTTTGCTTATTTACCTGTTCCCGGAGGTGATAAAGCAGCATATGAACCTTGGCGAACAGCCTTCTCATTGCTCAGAAAAGTTTATGGCGATAAAACTTTTGATTTGCCTATAGCATTTATCCAAAACTTAAATCAGCAAAAAGCAGTGACAATCAACGAAATGCTGATTAATAATGTAAATTGTCCGCTATCGAGTAGTGCAGGCAGGTTATTTGATGCTGTGGCAGCTCTGACAAATATCTGCACAGTAGCAGGTTTCCATGCAGAAGCACCTATGCGTCTCGAATCGGCTATTCAAAAATGTGATGAAAAGTATGATTTTGAGTTTTATGACTGTTCTATAAACTTTTTACCAGCAGCAGAACAGATTGTCAACGACTTAATAAAAAAAGTTCCAAGCGGAATCATTTCAGCCAAATTTCATAACACTATAGTGGATGTTTGTGTTATAACCGCTCAGAAAATCAGAAAAGACACAAAAATTAACAAAATAGTATTGAGCGGAGGAAGTTTTCAGAACCGGTATTTATTGGAAAAAACAGAAGAAAAGCTACTTATTAATAAATTTGATGTATTTTCGCCCCGAAAAATCCCTTGCAATGATGCAGGAATAGCGTTGGGGCAATTGGTTTCAGCAAGAAAAAAATTATAACAATATGTGTTTGAGTGTACCTGCAAAAGTATTAGAAATTGATGGTGAATTGGCTACCGTAAGCTTAGGTGGCACCACTTATAAAGCCAGCATTCAGTTATTAGAAAATGTAAATGTTGGAGATTATGTTTTGGTTCACACCGGTTTTGCCATTTCAAAACTTGAAGAAGAAGAAGCATTGGAAACATTAAAACTTTTTGATGAATACGAAGAATTCAATAAGATGCTTGATGAAGAAGAAGAGAAATTTCGTAAAAGTGATAAAGCTGATAGTGAATGAAATATATAGATGAATACCGCAATAAAGTCATCATTGACAAAATTTTAGAAGAAATAAATAAGTGGTCGAAACAGAGAATAAAGCTGATGGAAGTGTGCGGAGGACACACCATGTCAATACAACGATTCGGAATTCCATCCTTGCTGCCTCAAAATATCCAATTGCTATCTGGTCCGGGTTGTCCGGTTTGTGTTACCGACAGGTCATATATTGACCATCTGATAGCCTTATGCCGATTGGATAATGTTATGATATGCACTTATGGCGATTTAATCAAAGTCCCTGGTTCAACAAGCACTCTGGAAAGAGAACGTGCAAGTGGCAGAAATATTAAAATAGTTTATTCAGTTTTGGATGCATTGCAATTTGCTGGAACTCACAAAGACTTAAAAATTGTATTCGCAGGAATAGGATTTGAAACCACTACACCAGCAACTGCATCAGCAATTTTGATGGCAAATAAAGAAAATTTAAGCAATTTCTTTGTTTTAAGTGCACACAAAGTAATGCCACCTGCCATGTCGGCATTGATTGATGAAGGTGTTCAAATTGATGGTTATATATCGCCAGGGCATGTCAGTACCATTACAGGTAGCGGTATTTATGAACCTTTTCCTGAAAAATTCAATGTAGGATGTGTAATCAGTGGTTTTGAACCGGTTGATCTGCTTCAGTCAATTCTGATGCTGGTGATTCAGAAAGAAACAGGAAAAGCAAAAGTTGAGATTCAATACAAAAGGGCAGTAAAACCGGAAGGTAATCTGAAAGCAAAAGCTATAATAAATCAGGTTTTTGAAATGCGTGATGACTGGTGGCGAGGATTAGGAATTTTACCGGAGAGTGGACTTGGTATTAGTTCTGAATTTGAAAAATTTGATGCAGAAAAACAATTCAAAGTCGAAATTGAACCGACCAGGGAAGATAAAGGATGTATTTGTGGTGAAATTTTAAAAGGGTTGAAAAACCCGAAAGATTGCAAATTGTTCAACAAAGTTTGCAGCCCTTACAATCCGGTAGGAGCATGTATGGTATCGAACGAAGGAGCTTGTCATGCTTATTATAAATACAGGAGGCTTGAATTATGAAACAAGATAAAATACTACTTGGTCATGGCAGCGGTGGCAAGCTGATGCATGAACTGATTGAAGATGTATTTTTTCCTGCATTTTCAACTCAACAAACAGCATTCCCATCCGATTCGGCTGTTTTAACTTTAGAAAATAAGCGTTTAAGCTTTTCAACTGATTCTTTTGTTGTTGATCCTGTTTTTTTCCCGGGAGGAAATATCGGCAAGCTGGCAGTTTGCGGAACAGTAAACGACATCGCAGTTTCGGGTGCTATACCAATGTGGCTTAGTGCAGCATTCATTATTGAAGAGGGCTTTCCACTGAATGATTTGAAAGAAATAGTTAAATCAATGGCTGATGAAGCCCGGAAAGCCGGGATAAAAATTGTAACTGGCGATACAAAAGTGGTCAATAAAGGACAATGCGATAAAATTTTTATCAATACTGCCGGTATAGGATTACTGGATATCAAAAATGAAAATATTGGCAATGGAAGTCTGATAAAATCAGGCGATAAAATACTAATTAACGGCACAATTGCAGATCATGGAATGGCTATCATGAAATCGAGAGAAATGAAGCACTTTGAAAGTAACATTGTGTCTGATTGTGCATGCCTGAATCATTTAATTGCTAAACTGAGTAAAGAATGTGAAATCCATTTTATGCGTGATGCAACCAGAGGTGGATTGGCTACCGTTACCGTTGAAATTTGTCAGAATAAGGACTATGGAGTTGAACTAATTGAATCGCAGATATCTGTAAATGAAGAAGTAAGAGGTTTTTGCGAGCTCTTGGGTTTCGACCCAATGTATGTTGCCAACGAAGGTAAATTTGTTCTGATAGTTGCTGAAAAAGATTCTGAGAAAGCATTGCAGATAATGAAATCGGATGATTTAGGTAAGCAAGCAGCAATTATTGGAACTATCAATGATAATTATAAAGGACTAGCATTGCTGCAAACCAGTATAGGTGGCAAACGCATTATTGATATGCCAGCAGGAGAGCAACTGCCACGAATTTGTTAAGTCAGAGTATTAAGAAATATTCTGACCATATCCGAATTTATTGTAAAAAACATCTAATGCTGAAGCCAGATCAACAAAATTAACATTATGATTTTTACAACCTCTACGTGAACAAATACTAACTTTCCCTCCTATTTCAAGTTTAAAAGTCACCATAGGTGCTTCGCAATGTTCACATTTAATATCTGAATAAAGCGACTCATTGCATGAAGGGCAAAAGAATTTCACGACCTCCTGAGGTTTTATTTCCACATCAGAAGTATGAGTATAACAATCATAAATTGAACATAATCTGAGAATGCCTTTACCGGCTTCTGATTCAATATTCACTCTGATACTTGGTTTTGTAAGTAGTGTATTGTATGCATCCATTAAGGATTTATTGCAGTGAACACAATTCACTTCGAAATTAATAGTGTGTGGCATTTTGCAAGATTTAATTTTTAAAACACAATTTTCGGACTGCAAAACTATATTACTTCAATTAAATATTCAATTTTTTAAATATAAAATTTGAAATAATACTCACCAAAACGAAGATATTAATCTCCGTATTTGTATTGCTGATAGAAACTATTCAGTGCTGAAGACAAATCAACAAATCCGACTGAGTGATTCTTACATCCACTGCGGGAACAAATACATACAATACCACCAATAGACATTTTAAAATTGACCATGGGGGCATCACATTCACTGCATTTATCGAGAGTATTGAGTAATTCTTTACAATGAGGGCAAGAAAACTCAACTATTTCATCTTTTTTAAGCTTAATATCAGTAAAATACTCATAGCAGCCATAAACAGAACTGAGCCTGATTGAACCGCTTTGATCACTGCATTTTATATTTACCCTGATACTGGGTTTATTATTTATCATCCTATACGGATCCATCAATGATCTTTTACAATTCGGACAATTAACATCAAATTGAAGTTCATTCATTTTTATTCTGTTTAATCAGTTAAAAGAAAGATTTTTCATTATGTAAAGGTACACTCAATTATTCTATTACTACAATGACTTGAATCAGTTTTTTAATATTGTTAAAAGAAATTTTTGAAAAAGGAAATCTTTTTAACTTTGTATGCTGTTAAATCTTCATATATTTTTATCAAATTTGAAAGAAGAAACATCTGATGTATTTTAAAATTAAGTTTTCAGTTAAATTATCCAATAAATTGAAGTCATGCATGAATTGTCAATAGCAGTAAACATTGCAGAAATAGTAGAAGAAGAAATGCAAAAACATGATGCAAGTCAACTGAATGAGATTGTAATAGAAATTGGTAAAATGTCGGGGGTAGTGGCTGAATTGTTAGAGTTTGCTTTAAAAGAATCGTTTGACAATCATGCAGTTAGTAAAGCTAATATCGTATTTAACCATATTGAAGGCAAAGCAGAATGTCTTCAATGTCACACACTGCAAACAGTTGAAAACTTATATAATCCATGCATTAACTGTGGTAGTTTTAATTTAAGTATTATTGAAGGTAAAGAATTAAAAATCAAATCTTTACTGATTGAATAACTCTTTCTATGTTATTAGGAAGAATAATTTAGTTAAAAATTTACTGATATAAATCCTATTTTCTGTTTGTCAGTGTATTTAACTTGCCTGAAAAAATTTCACTCTTTTCCATTTAAATTATGGCATAAAATGAAAATTAAATCAGAAAAACTACTAAGTATATTTTTGTATCTTGTCTTCTTACATTCTCTTATAGCCGGACTTCTGCTCATATTTTTACCGGTTGAAACAATGAAGTTTTTTGGTTTTCCTGAGTTTGAAAACAACTTTTTCAGGGCTCAGGGCGGAGTTTTCCATGTTGTTTTATGTATTGCTTATTTAAAAGGAGCAAATAATCCTGTCAAAAACAATTTATATATCAACTTTTCTTATACAGCCAAGTTTATGGCTTTTGTTTTTCTAACTGTTTACTATTTATTAATAAATCATATTTTAGTAGTATTATTATCAGGTATTGCCGATTTGATGATGGGAATTATTATTTTTGTACTGAATAAAAACATCATTAAAACTAATAATTGTCATGTTCAGGCGGAAAGATAAACCTACGGTAATTATCACGGGAGCATCCGGTTTTGTAGGAAAATATTTGCTCGAAAACCTGATAGAAAATTATCATGTAATTGCAATAGCCCGAAGGTCCAGAGCATCTGCTGGAGTAAGTTTTTACCCTAACTTAGATTGGATACAATGGGATATTGCCAATCTGAAACTTTTTAATCAGGTACTTGGATTTATCATCGGAAAAGGTGGCGCTGAATTTCTGATTCATCTGGCAGGATACTATAATTTCGATTATTCCGATAACACTGAATATGAAAGAACTAATGTTACAGGTACCAAAAACATATTAGAATTAGCACGAAAAACCAATGTCAAACATTTTATTTTCGCCAGTTCATTGGCTGCTTTAGATTTTGTAGGGATAAACAAGCATTTGAGCGAAAAAGATGAACCGAATTCACCTTTTGCTTATGCTAGAAGTAAAAAAACAGGTGAAAAAATGTGTTTTGATTACTCAAAACATTTTAAATGCAGTATAGTCCGTTTTGCAGCGGTATTCAGCGATTGGTGCGAGTATGCTCCACTGTATAAGTTTCTTCAAACCTGGCTTTCGAATGGATACGATTCAAGGATTTTAGCGGGGAAAGGACAATCTGCTGTTTCATATATCCATATTCACGATTTAAATAAATTGCTTAGGGCTATCATGCAAAAAACGCAGGAAATTGAGCAATTTGATATTTTTCATGCCAGTCCTTATGGCAGCACCTCACACCTTGACCTCTATAGTATTGCTACACGCGATTTTTACGGTGAGACAATAAAACCCTTATTCTTACCTAAAATATTAGCCTATCCTGGCATTATAATGCGTCAATTGTTAGGCAAAACAGGTCTATCCGAAGAATCTTTTGAACGTTTATGGATGGTTAAATACATTGACGAAAAACTGAATATTGATTCAACATACACTCAAATGACCTTGGAATGGACACCTACCCCACGTTTTTTGATAGAAAGAAGAATGTTGTTTTTATTGATAAACATGAAAAGCCATAGTCAGGAATGGAATCTCAGAAATGAAGCCCTGATGAAGCGAGCCACCATGCGTACCAATCTTCGTATTTATGAGCATTTGCTGAGTATGCAGGACGATATATTGTTTAAACTCGGTGAAAAAGTATTAACCAACAAAGATGCAGCTGTTTTTGCTAATTTCAGAAATATGGACTGGAAGGAATTCCACAGCTACATCAGCCAATTGTATTTCCTTATTCTGGCTACGGTAAGAAGCAACGACAGAAGCATAATCATAAATTATATTGAAGATTTGTCAATTTCACGTTTTGCTGACGGATTCGGATGCGAGGAAATAACCTCCATGCTATATATTCTCAATGAAATTATTGTTAATGAATTACTTAAAATACAGGAATTGAGTAGTCTAAAGCAGGAAATATATGATTATATAGGTTTATCGATTCAACTTGCAATTGATGAAACAGAAAATATTTATGAAGAATTAGAACAAAAACTAAGTCCTGACAAAATAGCTTCAATACATTCATTAAAAGAAGCTGATAATCGGAAAAAGTTTATTGAAAAACTCAGCACCTTTTATCATGATGCAGAAGAAAGCCCTGAAAAAGAAAAGTAATCAGGCAAGAGCAGCTGTTTGGATCTTCAGAAATTAAAATTCTCAATTAATCACTTATTATTTCAGCCTGGATATATTTACAGATTTCTTCTAATTTTAGTTGAATGACAGGACTTGGTGTTTTGTTAAACTCCTTATCTTCAATCACTTCAATTGCAAAAACATTTACTTTTGCTGGTGCTTTCAACCCAATTTGTTCCATAAAATCGAAAAGGACTGTAAATTTCACATCGTGATAATGTGATAGATGAAGGGTTTCCCTGAAATTGTCAACAGAAAATTTCCAGACAAAACCAGGCTCAGCCTCCTGGGTGATAATGCCATCAATAAAAAACACTTCATTGTAAGCTGAAATAAAATCGATCAGTTCTAGACCTCCGTATGCAGTTGTTTTAAAATCAAATTGTTTTTGTAATTCCGGATAATCGTTTTTAATTTTTTCAGTAACAATCACTCCGATTCCATCATCTGTCAGCCAATCGTTGCCAAGACCAATGATAAGTGATTGTTTTTGTTCCAACAGCATGATAATTCTTTACTTTGCAAAGTTATGAATTAATATTAATTGGCGAGCAGTAATTCTCTTAATCTTATGAATAGCAATTAAAAATGATAAATAATTTCTATAGCTGGGGATTTAAATCCCCAGCTATTAAAAATTCCCCGTTAAGAAAGCTATCTTTTAACGCTCTGCAGCAAATCCCCATCTTTATCCCTAATATTCACCATTAATGGCATTTCACCTTCTTTTTAAAGAGTATATTGACAAAAAACTCTGATAGTCAATTCTAAATTAAGATTCATTGCCCTGTAAACACAATTCTAAAATCAAATTTTCAAAACTGCTTAAGCCTCTTCAATAATATTGGCAGATTAACAATTTCAACATTTTCTTTAATAAAATATGGTTCACTTACCAGTGATACCACATAATTCATCTTTGTTCCAAGGTCTTCTATAGCATTGTAAAAGCCCTGACTTAGTTTAGGTCCTGTTGAAAATTTGATCTCAATTCCTATTTCAGCTTTATCTCCTTTTACTAAAACCAAATCACACTCTGCTCCCTGATGGGTTCTGTAAAAATAAAAATCATAATCATCCTTTAAATGACATATAATCTGCTCGATGATGTAACCTTCCCATGAAGCACCGTTATAGTGATTTCCGGTCAACTCTTCCATGTTTTTTATTCTCAATAATGAATGAAAAATACCGCTATCTCTGATATAAATTTTTGGAGATTTAACAATTCGCTTTTTAATATTCATATGAAACCCCATTAATTTTCTGATTAAAAAAGCACTTTCCAGAAAATCAAGATACTTATTAATGGTATTCTTATTTAAACCTGTTGATCTGCTAAGATTTTCACTATTTAAAACATTCCCATGAAAACTGGCAATTATTTGTAATAATGAGTAAATAACTGAAGGATTTTTATTAATACCTATCTGTGGTAAATCTCGCTCACAATAGGTTCTTAAAAAATTTGCCCGCCATTTGTAACTTTCAGTTTCACTTTTTGCTAAAACAGAATGCGGAAAACCTCCCTTTAGCCAATGATTATTCAATTCAATTTCAGCTTCAAGCTCATCGAATTTAAAAGGAGTTAATTCATGATAACTAATTCGTCCTGCCAATGACTCTGAACTTCCTTTAATCAATGAAGGTGATGCACTTCCTAAAAGGATAAATCTTGCAGGGATTCTATCCTGATCAACCAATGAGCGGATTAATGGGAACAAATCTGGTTTGTACTGGATTTCATCAATAATCACACATTTGTTGTGATGCTGGTTTAAAAAAATCACCGGATTTTCCAGTTTTGAGTAATCATCGGGAAATTCAAGATCAAGATATAAACAAGTTTTTTCAAAATTATTGGAAATTATCTTTGCAAGCGTTGTTTTCCCGCACTGCCTTGGCCCTATAATGCCAACAACAGGATAGCTGTTTAATGATTGATAAATTTCACTCAACTCATCCCGAACATATATTTTTTCCATGAAAATCGTCTATTTTAATAATTATTTTTCATGCAAAAATACATAATCTATACAAAACAAAAAAAAGAATTTTCAAACAATCAAATGGGATGATACTGAATTAATTGAAAATTACAATTATTATGAATATGCTTTTCATTTCTGATCCAGTATGACAAATCTTTCTTACACCTTTAGAATATCAATCAAAAGTTTGAATTATTCCTAAAGCGGGGGATTTAAATCCCCCGCTATGAAAAATCTCCCGCTATTGAATTTATCTTTTCACACTCTGTAGCAAATCACCATCTTTATCCCTGATATTCACCATTAATGGCATTTCACCAGGTTGATAATGGGTGGCACAAGAAAAACATGGATCATAGGCCCTAAAAGCCATTTCAATCATGTTTAAAATGCCATCGGTTACTGGTTGTCCCTTTTTAATAAGTCCTTGTGCTGCTTTTTTGATGGACATACAAATTGCAGCATTGTTATTGGTTGTTCCGACAATAATATTTGCTTTTGTAACAATTCCCTTTTTATCAGTCCAGTAATGATGTGTTAATGTTCCTCGCTGGGCTTCCACAATTCCTACACCTTCGTCAGGTATATTGGTTAAAGGAGAACGCAATTCTTTACCAATGATTTCAGGGTCTGTTGCCAGTTCAAGACATCTTTCTGCTGAATAAAGAAGTTCAACCAAACGTGCCCAATGCATGGCCAAAGTAGCATGAACAGGTTTTCCTCCCAATACTTCATACATTTTTTGGAATTCAATTTGTGCCAAAGGTGTAGCCATTCCATCAGATGCATTCAGTCGGCTCAAAGGAGTTGCCTGATAAACTCCCGAATCGTTTCCTTCAGTAAATCCCTTCCATCCTATTTCTTTCAGGTAAGGGAACTTCAGATAACTCCATGGTTCTACTCTTTCAGCTACAAATTTGGTGTAATCTGAAGGAGCATATTTAAAGAGTTCATTTCCAACGGTGTCAACTACCCTGACTTTTCCATCATAAAAATTTACCTTATTGTTTTCATCCACCAAACCCATGGAATGAATTTTCAAATTGTATGGTCCATTTACAATCAATTCAACATAATTGCTGTTTGCCAAAACAACATCGGCAAAAATCTTCAGGCTAAATTTGGCAAAATCAATAAATCCTTCAGCTTTTTTAACAATATCATCTCTTTGTTCTGCATTCAAACCTTTTCTGACACCACCCGGAATATTTAATACAACATGTGTTTGATGTCCTCCCAACAATGCCTGAATTTCCTGAGCAATTCGCCTTTGCTTAATTACTTCAGTACCAATTTCAACACCTACTTTTTCAATGACACCAAGTATATTTCTTTTTCCTGCCGGAGCATCTGGTCCAACAACAAAATCAGGTGCTGCCAAGGCATAAAAATGAGCAATATGACTATGAACATAATGAGCCATATAAAACAATTCCCTGATTTTCTTTGCAGTGGGAGGTGGTTCTACACCATAAACAGCATCAGCTGCCTTACCTGAAGACATGTGATGACATCCCGGGCACACACCGCAAATTTTGGTTACTATTTGTGCCAGTTCTTCAACCGGACGACCTTCGACAAATTTTTCAAAGCCCCTGAGTTCAGGCACCTGAAAATATACATTGTCAACACTTCCTTCATCATCAAGGAAAATTTCAATTTTTCCATGGCCTTCAAGCCTTGTAATCGGATCTATGGTTATACGTTTCATACTAAAACTTTTCTTCTTAAAATGGAACCTGGTAAACTAAAGCGATAAAAAGTACCTGCCGGATCGTCAATGGTAGCAACAATTCTTTCTACTTCTTCAGGAGTATTTGCATCAATCATTGTTGCAATGGCCGAAAGCATCTTTGCTCCCGGATCAAGTACATCAGGTGGTGGACCATAACATCCCCTACACGGAGCATTGCCTTCAATACAGCGTACACCGCAACCTCCACGAGTAGCAGGGCCCATACAAATTACGCCTTGCTCCAGAAAACAGGTTTCACCATCATCAATAATATCAACAGGCCGTTTGAATTCCTTAACTAGCTTATTATCAGACTTTTTGCGTTTACATTCATCGCATTGCGATTTACTCAGAGCTCCAATAACTGAACCTTTAGGTGGCAATTGCGCTCCGGTAACTATGGCAAGAAAAACTTCAACCAATCTTTCGGTCTGAGGTGGACATCCTGGTAAATAATAATCAACATCTACTACTTGGCCGAGACTTCTGACATCGTTGTAAAAAACAGGAATTTCTAAAACTCCCTGTGGTATTTCAAAATGAGGCTGAGGTGTTATTTTTTCAGGATTAATAGTAGATTCACTGTCAAAATATGCTCTTCTGAAAATTTCGTCTTTACTGCTGAAATTGGCCAAACCCGGAATTCCACCCATGTGTGAACAGGAGCCATAAGCGACCAATACTTTGGTTTTCTGCCTTAATAATTTTGCAAGATGTTCATTTTCACTGTTTCTGACAGCTCCATTAAATAAAGTAACATCAATATGTCCGTCAGGCATTTCCTCCACATCTTTATATTTAATATCGAGTGCAATAGGCCAAAACACCAGGTCGGCATTTTCGACAACAGTAAATAATTTTTCGTGAACATCGAGCACACTTACACAGCAGCCACCACAGGCAGCTCCCCAGTAAACAGCTAATTTCAGCTTTGGTTTTCCGTTTTCTGACATCTTATTATAATTTTATGCTAATGTTTCAATATTCTCTTTTACTTTGCAAGGGCCTAATTCGGTGATTTGTGTAGTAAATTCATTTACCAATTCAGCAAATTGTTTTCCTTCACTGGCACTTATCCATTCAAGCCTTAACCTACCATCTTCAAGACCCATCTGATTAAAATATTTTTTCATCAAATGAAATCTTCTGAGGCATTTATAATTTCCTTCATGATAGTGGCAATCTCCCGGATGACAACCAAGAATTATCACACCATCGGCACCTTCGCTGAATGCCTTCAAAACAAAGGTTGGTTCTACCCTGCCTGAACACATCACCCTGATAATACGTATATTAGAAGCATATTTCATACGTGATGTACCTGCAAGGTCAGCTCCTGTGTACGAACACCAGTTACACAAAAAAGCTACAATTTTCGGATTAAAACTCATGATATTTTGTTTTTAAATTTCATCTTCAGCTAAAACCATTTCCATCAGACCCTCAATTTGTGAGAGTATTTGCTGATCGGTAAAATGTCGGCAACGTATTGCACCGCTCGGGCATGCAGAACCGCAGGTACCACAACCTTTACACAATACTTCATTGACATAAGAAACATTCCTTTCTTCAATAAAACTGATAGCTGTATAAGGACATACTTTCACGCAGGTCTGACATCCGCAGCAAACGTCTTCGTTGACAATTGCAGTAGTTACTTCCACCTCCACTTTCCCTTTACAAATAGTAGCCAGAATACGTGCTGCTGCTGCTTTTGCCTGCGATACTGAATCAGGAATATCTTTCGGGCTTTGACATCCGCCAACAATATAAACACCATCTGTTGTAGTAGCCACAGGATCGAGCTTCGGATGCTTTTCGATGTAAAATTCATTTCCGCACATGCTGATTCCTACCGAACGTGCAATATCTTTTGCGTTGTCTTGAGCTTCTGTTCCAACCATTAGAATAACCAAATCGGCAGGTACCTCAACATCACTTCCCGATAATAATTCATGAAATGAAATCAGCATTTCGCAATTATCACCAGAATTTGCTTTTTGGATAACAGGCAAATCAGCTCTCTGATTGAACATCATGAAAACTACATTTTTAGAAGAAGTACGGGCATACATTTCTTCGCATCCTTTGCCGAAAGCTCTCATATCGGCATAAAGTTGAAATACATTTGTTTCAGGTAGAACAGATTTAATCTGACCGGCATATTTCAATGCGGTCATACAACAGGTACGGGAACAATAATCATGGTAGTTAGAATTTCGGCTGCCCACACAATGTATTATAGCAATATTTTTTGGTGTTTTTCCAGATTTTGTTATAATACTTCCACTTTTTAAGTATTTTTCAAATTCAAGAGAAGTTACTACATCAGGCAATACTCCGTAAGCATATTCTTTAATTACAGAAGGATTAAATGCTTTTAAACCGGTGGCAACAATAATATTTCCGAATATTAAATCAAACTCAGAATTTCCTGATTTTATTTTTGCGTTAAAATTTCCAACATAACCATGAACCTCAGGTATTTCAGCATTAAAAATCACATCAATATTAGGATGATTTAAAACCTTGTTTATCAATGGTTTTAAATACTGTCTGGCACTCTGATAAAATGGGTAACAAAGGTCAACATTTGCAGCATTACCGCCTAAATGGTCAGATTTTTCAAGAATAAATACTTTTTTTCCTGCATCTGCCAATTCGGTAGCTGCTGACAAACCGGATATTCCACCTCCAATAATTAATGTTGCAGGATGAATTTCCACTGTTCTTTTATCTAAAGCTTCATGAAAACGCACTCTGTTGACAGCAGCTGCAATAAGGGATTTTGCCTTTTTAGTAGCCTCCTTTCGGTCGGTATGCACCCATGAATCCTGCTCTCTGATATTAGCCATTTCAAACATATAAGGATTTAAACCTGCATTTTCAAGTGCTTTTCTGAAAGTTAATTCATGTATTCGTGGCGAACAGGCAGCAACCACAATTCTATTCAGTTTGTGCTCTTTGATGTCCTGAATTATTAATTCCTGACCCGGATCAGAACACATATATTTATAGTTTTTAGCAATTACTACATTCTCGATTGTGGCAAGTTCTTCGGCAACTTTTTCCACATCAACCATTTTAGCGATGTTGGTTCCGCACCAACACACATAAAGTCCAATTCTGATTTCACTCATAATCTTAATGTTTAAGCAGCTGTTGATAATTCAGATTGTTGTGTCTGTAATTTATATGCAGCTTTTTTAAGTTTTGAAAAATAAACAGCGAAAGGTCTGTAAGCCAGATGGGACCATTTTGAAAAAGGAACTTCAATAAGAATCATAGGTACCAATACTGCCAGATGAATAACATAAATGATATAAGTTGCAACAGGCAAACCACCTATTCTGAAAAAATGGATTAAAATTCCGGTAACTGTAGTCAAACCCAGCATAATTAAAAACAACCAATCTGATGCATGCGAAAATTTGAATTTAATTTCATTTCTTCGTATACGGCCGATGATGCTGTAAATAATAAAAAACAACAATCCAAATGTAGCATAATATCCAAGTATCCTTTGCCAATTGTACCATGGAAATACTTCTTCAACCTGAAACTTAGGTAAAAGAGCAACAATTACTGTAAACATGATAACGTAACCACTCATCAGCAGAAAATGTCCAAACCAATATTGTTTATTATCACATTTTGAAAATTTGGGTTGCGAAATAAAATTAAATAATAATTGCCAGGCTTGAGTAAAATAGGTATAGAATGGGACCCTGACTGATTTATCTCTGATAATGGTAAAATAAAACATCCTGAATATATTGCTTATCAATAATGCCGCAACAATACCAGCCATAGACAGATCTCCTATTTCAATAATTTTTACAAATTGATGTCCTTCAAGTCCGGGTACAAGGCTATTAATAAGAACACCTCCTGATACCGGGTCAATGTATTTTGAAGCATTGCTGATGATGTCTCTGGCTGGTGGTAAAAAAACACCAAATACAGCAATAATTGCTATAAACATTACTGCAATAAAGGCAATTTCCCAGGTTTTTGAAGTATAAAACTTTTTTGACAGCCCTGTCCAGTCATACACAGAAGTCATATACCTTCGTAAGGTCATCATTATTTCGCCCGGATTGGCATTTCTTGGGCATGTTTTAGAACAATCGCCACAAAAATAACACAACCATGGGTCGAGGTTTGAAGCAAGTTTCGTTTTCAAACCCATTTGTGCCTGGCGGATGCTTTTACGTGGAAAAAGAAAGTTGTTTTCTGTCAGCGGACAAACAGCAGTACAATTGCCACAGTGATAGCACTCATTCCAGTCTTTAGAACCAAACTTTTTAAGCTCTGTTTTTAAATTTGCATCAACTCTGTATTTCATATAATTATCTTTTTAACCGATTTGAGCCTGAATTTCTGAAAAACTCAAACTTTTAACTCCTTTAGAGATTTTACTTTTAACTATTGATTGCAATACTTTTGCAGCAGCAGCCGAAGCCTGAGCAACAGTATCGGGGATATCTTTTGGACCCTGACAAACACCGGCAACTGTAATACCGCCTGTAAAAGTACCAACGGGGTCAAAAACAAAATTTCTTTCAGAAAACCAACCATCTGAGGTGGTTTGTAATCCCAATAATTCAGCAATTTTGCCGGAATCTTCGTGAGGTTCTAATCCTGCTGCCAGTACAACCATATCAACTTCCTGCTCAATTATTCTTTCATTTAAAATATCTTCCGAGCGAAGCAGCAAATGGCCGTTCTTTTCCTGAACAGTAGCCGTTCTGCCTCTAATAATATTTATTCCTTCAGCCTTTATTCTCTGATAAAATTCTTCATAACCTTTACCAAAAGCACGCATATCAATATAGTATTCAAACACTTTTGCTTCAGGCAATTTTTCCTTCACCAGATGTGCTAATTTTAAAGAATACATGCAGCAAACTTTCGAGCAGTATTTGTTATAGTTTTCGTCTCGACTACCAACACAATGAATGATGGCAACACTTTTTGGTTCTCCGGAACCTTGTTCAAAAATCTGGTTTCCTTTTTTATCCTGAGTACGGAATGTAATATTTCCTCCTGTAGGTCCGGCTGCATTTATTAATCTTTCAAGTTCTAATGAGGTTAATACATTCGGAAATTTACCATAGCCAAATTGTGAAGTACGTGTTGAATCGAAAAGTTTAAATCCGGTGGCAACTACAATATTGCCGATTTCAATTTCAATTTCAGTATCTTTCTCATCCAGATTGATACAATCTGGTACAGGGCAAACTTTTTCACATACACGGCATTTACCACTCTGAACGTAAGTGCAATGCTCAGCATCTATCAGATATTTATTAGGTACTGCCTGAGGAAATGGAATATAAATAGCTTTTCTCAAACTTGTTCCTGAATCAAATTCACTTGATGATTTTGCAGGGCATTTTTCGGTACATGTACCACAACCAATACAAGTAGCTAAATTCACTCTTCGTGCTTTCTTATGAATCTTAGCCATATAATTACCTGCACTTCCGCTTAATCCGATTAATTCACTATATGTCAGAATTTCGATGTTTTGATGTTGTCCAACCTCAACCATCTTAGGTGTTAAAATGCAGGCAGCACAGTCGAGTGTAGGAAAAGTTTTATCAAACATCGCCATATGCCCACCGATTGTACCTGTTTTTTCGAGCAAATAAACTTTGTTGCCTCCATTGGCAATTTCTAATGAAGCCTGAATACCTGCAATTCCTCCTCCAATTACCAGGGTAGCAGTGTTTACTTCAACTTCTTCAGGAACAAAAAAAGTTTCAGGATCATATCCTTTAATCAGACTCATCAACAGCATTTTTGCCATCTGAGTAGATTTGCCATTCAGATGTGCATAAACAGAAAAATCTGCTAATAATACATTTTCTTCTTTAATACCACATTTAACAGCTGCATGATTAAACAATGTTTTAACCTCACCCGGGTAATCGCCAGCGATTATTACCTTATCAATTGACAATGATTTTATTTGCTCTGTCAGTTTATCAGATTTGATTGTTTTTCCGTCTGCTAACTCCCAAATTATTTTAACTTCTTTAATTTCAGACGCAAACAATTTAACTTCTTTCAAATCGAAATGAAAACCCGATTGTAGCCCTGAACTGAAAATACAAAGACCAACATTATTATCTGCCATACCAATTAATTAAATTGTTATTTAATTTTTACTTCTGTTAAAAACAGGAAAGAAAAAATACACCATGCTTTTTCTCCTGAATGATGAAAAATAGTGATTTTCTTTCTCATTTATTTTTTAAAAATTTGTTCAAGATTACTTTCGTACCATACAAAATACAATGATGAAAGTCAAAGTAAAACCTGATTTAACTCATAAAAATAGAGAAGAAACGGTAATTGTTAAAGGGATGTATGAATCAGGAAAGTTGGCTCATGTTACTTGCTTCTGAAATTGATAATTCATAGCTGGTTTTTGGATTATTCCCGAAAGTACTTAGCTGACTAAGTATTCAGCCTCGCAGCTTTAATCAATGCATTAATATTTAAAATACGAACAGTGCGGCAATCAATTTCTATAATTTTCTCATCTTTAAGCTCGGCTAAAGTTCTGATAACAGTTTCAGTAGCTGAGCCCACTGCATTGGCAAGGTCTTCACGCGATAATCTAATTTCGTTAGTTTCCTGATTAACTTTATCAAAATTGCTATGCATATTTAATAAAGCCTCAGCCACTCTTTCTTTAACTGTTTTTAAGGCAATAGAGGTCATTTTTTGCTCAGCTTCTTCAAGCATTCTACTGAGTTTGATTAACAATTGATTGGTCATGTTCGGATATTTCAGAAACAGATGGAACATTCTTCTGTTGCCGATAAAACAAACAATGGAATCCTCAATTGCACAGGCAGTGGTTGTATATTTTTTACCTTCTATTAAGCTTTTCACACCGAAAATATCACCAGGTGATACAAAACGAATGATTTGTTCTTTTCCATCATTACCATTTCTGAAAATTTTTACTCTACCTGAATTTAAACAATACAATCCGTTAGGATTTGTTCCTTCATAAAAAATATTTTGTCCTTTTTTGTAAACAGTACTTGTTTTTTCAATACTTAATTCCAGTAAATCTTCAGGGTTCAGCAAATTAAAATACGTTAAAAACCTTACTGCACATTCTCCGCATCGTGGTTTCTCGAATTTCTTCTGCATTATTTTACTTAAAAATATTGATTTCTATCAAAAAATAAACTAAATAATTACCCCTAAATATACAATTGAAAAAATATTTAGAATATGACTTATGTCAGTTTTTCTTGAATAATCTATGAGATTTATTCATTTACAAACAGAGAAATGGATTCCCCACTTATTGATAAGGTTTCAGATCATTTAAAATTGAGGCCCCTTGATGAAATTTTATATAACTTTCCGTCTTATTCCTTGTAATTAATCATGACTTCATGGATAGTACTCAAAATCAAATTAAGTATTAATTTTGCCCTAAATTAAAAAGTCGAATTATGTGCAATACATGCGGATGCGAATCAAACAATGAAATTAAATTTTCCAGACCAGGTGAATCTCATGAACATAATTACGTTCATCAGCACAAACATACACATGGCGATGAAGATCATATTCATGAACACCATCATCATTACCATCATGAACACAAGCATGACCATGAAAATCATGAACATAATCATTCTCACGAGCATCACCATCATGAACACGACCATCAACATAGTCATGAACGGGAGATAATTCTTCAAAAAAATATTCTAGCCAAAAACGACCTGATGGCTGAACGCAACAGAGGTTATTTTGAAGCAAAAAACATTATCTCATTAAATATTGTCAGCAGCCCGGGTTCAGGAAAAACCAGTTTGCTTGAAAAAACAATAACTGACAACAAAAATGAAATTGATTTCAGTGTCATTGAAGGCGACCAGCAAACCATGAATGATGCCGAACGTATTTTTAAAACAGGAGCAAATGTAATTCAGATTAATACAGGTGATGGCTGTCATCTGGATTCAGCAATGATAAATCAGGCAGTAAAAGAGTTAAATCCGGCTGACAATTCGATTTTGTTCATCGAAAATGTTGGCAACCTTGTTTGTCCTTCATTATTTGACTTAGGTGAAAGCAAAAGAGTTGTTTTAATAAGCACACCTGAAGGTGATGATAAACCACTGAAATACCCTAATATGTTCAGTACTTCGCAATTATGTATCATTAATAAAACCGACTTATTACCATATCTTGATTTTAGTATTGAAAAAGTAAAAGAATACGCACTCAGAATAAATCCTGACATAAAATTTATTGAAGTTTCAGTTAAAAGCGGAGAAGGTTTAGCTGAATGGTATAACTGGTTGAAAGAAATTGTAAATCGATGACAATAAAATCACTTCTTCCCGAGAAAACTGTAGAACGCTTGAGTAAGTACAGGCGTATTTTACTCAGTCAAGTATATAATGAACGTGAATTTATTTATTCGCACGAATTAGCCCGTTTTTTACATCTTACATCCGTTCAGGTTCGAAGAGATTTGATGCTGATGGGATACAGTGGCAATCCATCAAAAGGTTATCATGTAACATCTCTTATTACTGCAATAAATGAGATTATTGACCCACCAGAAACACAATATGCTGCTGTTGTAGGCATGGGTAATTTAGGAAATGCCATTGCCAAATACTTAAAAAACAAAAGAGAATTAATTAGAATTGTAGCCACCTTTGATGTTAAAGAAGAACTGTTAGGTAAATGTTTGCCTGGCATAAATTGCTATCATTTTGATGAAATGCCTAAAATTATCAAAGAATTAAAAATTACAATTGGGATTATTACTGTTCCACCATTAGCAGCAAATACTGTAAAAGAGAATCTTATTAAATCAGGTATTTCAGGAATTCTAAATTTTACAGCTACTTCGATGTTGGTTCCAGATAATGTATATCTTGAAGAATATGACATCATTACATCGCTTGAAAAAATTGTATACTTTACCAAACACCTTTAGTCGGGTATCCAATTGTCAATAGTCAGAATTAAAAAATAAGTGATGGAATTATTTTTGCAAATCAAATTGTGGAAAAGTAAAAAAAATAAATTCATTTATAATAAAAATCAACTATTTTTGTTTAAAGAAATAATCGGCTTCAAATGACAAGATTAACTACAATATTACTTTTTATAGTTTTCCTAACAGGGGCATTTAGCGGATTCGCCCAAAAAAGAAATATCAGTAAAATAGCTGTTAAACATGACACTATCAAGCTTAGTGGTTATACCAATGATGCAGAATTAATTGCCATCAATAAAGTGTATAATACAACAAACAATACTGTTAATTACAGATGGGTTGTAGTTTCTGCCAATTTAAATCCGGCCTGGAATTATGCTATTTGCGATGTTAATAATTGCTACAGCAACACCGATAGCCAGGAATTTTCTTTAAACGGGAAAGACAGTGGTCTTTTTGATATTAATTTTTATCCTAATAACACTGCCGGAACCGGAAATGTTTTAATCTATATTTATCCAATTGGTGAATACACCAATGGTATTTATTTTTATGCAAAGGCAACAGTCAGCACCTCAGGTGGAATTTCAAATAATATAAAAATTGATTTTAATATGTTCCCTAACCCGGTAAAAGATTATCTTGAAATCAGATTTACCAAAAAGGGGACTCATGCCATTGAAGTATATAATATTTTAGGCCGAAGAATAGCAAGCAAAGAAGTTTACAATACCGACAGAATGAGACTTTCATTTGAAAACTTGCAAAACGGCATGTACGTAATTATGTATCGCACCGAAAACGGTAAAGTCATCACAAAAACCATTTCCAAAGAGTAAACCTATCAGGGTTTATAACCTCTCAGAATAAGATTTTCGTCCTTTTCATTCATTAAATCAGCAAGATTTATATCAGGGTTTTTTCTGTGATAATTTTTAACAATTTGCCAACCAAAATATCTGCCGATACGAGGCGGACATTGCTGCGGAATATTATAAGCATTTGTAAATGGGGCTTCTTCGATATATCTGCCTGTCTTTAACATATCTGAGTTAAACAACATTTTACTCTCTACAATACTTTGCCATAATTCTTTACGATATTTATCAGCAAATTTTATTTGTTCATTTGTGTATTGCAATAATATAGTATCTGAAATTCCGGGGATCATTTTTTCAAGAAAAAGATTCATTTTACCGAAATAAATCATTTTGGAAAGCAATGTTTTACCTGCAAATGAATCTTCAGGAAACATATAAGAAAACCAAACTCTTGCCACATCAGGAACAAGTTGTTCAGTTGTAAAATAGTTGTATTTATATTTCGGAAATAATCCTTCATAATATTGATAATTACTTCCCAGATACATATCTAGTGAAATCAGGAGAATGTTTTCATAAGTCGCTGTTGACAATCCAAAATTTGAGACTATGGTATAAACTTCAGGCAATTCAATATCAGGGAAATAACTGACTATATAATTTAAAGCTTCATTTATTTCTTTTTTGAGAGGTTCAAAATCAGGAAAAGTTGTTTCAACTTTTTCATACAATTTTTGGGTGTAATTATCAAAAATAACTGGTTTTAATCTGTTCTTAAATAAAGTATCGCTAACAGCACCTGCTCTGGCAATTTGCTCAACATATACTTCCATTAACAATGGATATTTTTTAAGTAATTCGTCTAATTGCTGATTATAGTGTAATTCATCAAGTTGGCTGAGTTCCTTATCAAATCGAATTACCTTCAAATCAACATTTTTATTTTTAATACTATTCTGACGATTGCAGGCATTTAGAATTAAAAAACTTAACAGGAAATAAAAAATAATTTTGTATTTTTGCACAAGTTTCATTGTTTTAAATTAAGTATTAAAAAGGCAAAAATAAGATTTCTATGAAAAAAATAAGTGTAATATTGTTGCTAGGTATATTGGTTTTTTCTGCGAATGCACAGAAACTAAATCTGGGTTTAAAATTTATCCCCAACATATCATGGATGAAAAGCGAAGCACCACTAACTATTGCAAATGATGGCATTGGTTTCGGCTATAGCTATGGGCTGACAATTGACTACAATTTCACTAACAATTATTGTCTGAATATTGATTTACTCAGCACCAATATCAATTTGCGTTCAGAACATAAAGACAGTATTTCAATTTTTTCAAAATGGAAACATCAATACGTTGCCATACCACTTGCCATTAAAATGAAAACCAATCGTGCATCTAACAATCTGTTGTATTTTGGTAAAATCGGGATAGCTCCAATGATTAAAACTTCTGCCAAATTATCGAATGTAAATAATAGCGATCAAATTAATTTTTTCAATACTACACTTCAGATTGGAGGAGGAGTACATTATTATCTTGGAGAAGGTAATACAGCAATTGTTGGCGGTTTAACTTTTCACAACGGACTTATGAGGTTCAACAATAAAAAAGCAAATATATTTCCCAATATTGATTTAACAACTGTAAGTCTGACATCTTCTTTTATTGCAATTGATCTGGGAATTATATTTTAACAGACAACTGTGCGAATAGCGCTGGCACAATTAAATTTTATTATTGGTGATTTTGACTATAACAAGTCAAAAATCATTGAAAACATTTACCTTGCGAAAGAAAACAAAGTTAATCTCATTATTTTTCCTGAACTTGCCATTACTGCTTACCCCCCCTTAGATTTTCTGGAAACTGATTTTTTTCTTCAAGAAAGCCAAAAAGCTATTGAAGAAATAGTTGAACATACGGTCGGTATTGATGCCATAATTGGTTGTCCGTTTATTAATTCAGAAAAAGAAGGCAAGAAACTTTATAATTCGGCTTGTTTTATATCAAATGGGAAAATAGTCAGGTATATTCATAAAACCTTGCTTCCTGATTATGATGTTTTTGATGAATATCGCTATTTTGAGCCTAATAAAGATTTTTCATTAATTGAATCAAATGGTAAAAAAATAGCAGTTACTATTTGTGAAGATATATGGAATATTCACACTATTTATTATACACAGGATCCCCTTGCTGAATTATCCAAACTAAATCCTGATTTAATAATTAACATATCAGCTTCACCCTTTGCTTCTGATCATGATAAAATCCGACTTGAGACCATACGAAAAACTGCTATTAAATACAAAACTCCTGTAATATATGTAAATCATACAGGAGCGCAAACCGACCTGATATTTGATGGCTCATCAAGAGTGGTGAACGCTAATGGTGAAACACTTTGTAAATGTAATCAGTTTGTTGAAGAACTACTTTTTTTTGATATTTCGGAAACATCACTAAACCAGCCGGAAATTGAATTTGAAGCATCGAAAACAGAACAAATTTATAATGCCTTGATAAGTGGTATTCAGGATTATTTTTTTAAAATGAATCTGAAAAAAGCTATAATTGGTTTATCAGGTGGAATTGATTCTGCGGTTGTAGCCATTTTATTAAAAGATGCTCTTGGTGAAAGCAATGTCAAAGCGATATTATTACCTTCTGAATTTTCGAGTAGTCATTCAGTTCCAGATGCTACAGAACTTTGCCTGATAAACCAGATTCCTTATGAAGTTATCAGTATTAAAAAGCTGTACAACAATTTTATACAAACACTCTCTGATTATTTTGAAGGTAAAGCATTTGATGTAACAGAAGAAAACCTTCAGGCACGAATCAGAGCAACATTACTCATGGCCTTTACGAACAAATTCGGTTACATATTAATAAATACTAGCAACAAAAGTGAAATGGCAGTTGGTTACGGAACCTTATACGGTGATATGTGTGGTGGATTATCAGTATTAGGCGATTTGTACAAAACTGAAGTTTATGAACTCGCTCATTTTTTAAACAAAGATAAAACTGTCATTCCGGAAAACATCATAACAAAAGCACCAAGCGCTGAGTTAAAGCCAAATCAGAAAGACAGCGATAGTTTACCCGACTATGATATTCTTGACCAACTACTATTCAACTATCTTGAAAATAAAATGGGTGCTGATGATTTAGTTAAGATGGGCTATGAAAAAGAAATGGTCAAAAAAGTGCTGCATCTGGTGAATATGAACGAATACAAACGATATCAAGCTCCACCTGTTTTAAGAATCAGCAATAAAGCATTTGGTATCGGAAGAAGAATGCCAATAGTTGCAAAGTATTAATGTTTTTCAGTTTGCAATTCCCCAATTTTCCAGCCTAGTAAAATAAAAAACAAAACAAAAGCTATACCTGCCTGCCTTTCAAGAACTGATTCTCCTAAAAATGAGATAGAAACAACCAAAACAAGAGGCAACAGATAATAATTTTTTAATTTCATTGCCTTTAAAAGCAGAAATAACATTAAACCGGTAAATATTAAAAAACCAAAAATACCTGTTCCTGCCAATACCTGCAAATACTGATTATGAGGGTCTAATCTGTTTCTTTCGTCTAAAACCGGCTTGTTCTCAGTCAGATATTTATAAAGTTCACTTTTCAGATCTGCATTGCCAGTTCCAAAAAGCGGATTTTTTTTAAAAAGATGAAAACAGGCTTTCCAATACTCAACCCGTGTAGAAAACGAATAATAATTAATATTTCCCTTTTGTTGATAAACTTTAATATCTTCAATAGTTTTCATGTATCTGTTGTGCAAGGAATCGACATATTTCACACTCAAAAAACCTGTTAATGCCATCACGACAATTATAACCACTGAATGATAATGCTTTCTTTTTTGTACTAAAAAAAATACAGTGATGAAAACAAAAGAAAAATAAAAGGCAATCAAACCGGTACGTGCGGAGATTGTATGAAGAAAAACAAAATACAAAATCAACATAACTACATTGACAATAGTATAATACTTTGAAATTTTTAAGTTTTCGCTAATTTTTGTTTTAACAATAAGCCCTGCAAAAACATTTAATGCTGAAAATGCCAGCATCATACTGAAATAAATATGATTCAAACCTGTTATTACCGGTATTGGTTTAGCTTTAAAAATACTGTCGTTATAATATTGGTAATCAATTAGGTAATTAATAAATGAAGCAAGACCAACCATGCAAACAAATACATTAAAAATAAAAACTACATTTTGTAAGACAATGAGCTGATTTATTTTTTTATTGAGAAAAATGAGTGGAAAAACCAATAGTGGCAGCTTTATAAAAATATCTCTTAACCAGTTTTCCTTTGATTCAGTTATAAAAACACCTGTCAGATATATCAAATAAAGCAGCAAAAACCATAAAACTATGGGGTTTTTCTTTAGTTCAACAAAAGAAATCCTGAATTTGACAGACCACAACGAAAAAACAACCAGGACGACAGTAGAAATGGGTAATATTGCGTTTGAAAACAGAATTCCTATTAGAAAAGCAATGATGACAAACCACCAAAAAACATTTAAGAAGTTATTATTATCTGTAAATATTACCATTTACTCTAATTCATACGACAAACGAACCCTTGTAAGCTGATCCCGAAGTTTAAGTTGTTTTGCTGCAAATTTCGACAATTTTATTATTTCATTGCTATGCTCGTTTTTAGGCAAATTTCCCACTACTTTAACATAAATTTGTTTGTCATTCATCAGGTTGGTAACCATAATAATAGTACCAACCGGGGCTTTTTTATGAAGTGCCAATGCTTTTCTGCTATCAATATTAGGGTCTTCAATCCATGTGGCTATACCCTCTTCGGTAACAGATTTTGCATCCTGAGTTTTTGTATTGTCCTTTTTAACCTGATTGGGCTGAGGCTCAACATCAACATACTTTACAAGCTGAACAATCTGAATTTCCATACCTTCCCGGATACTTTCATCACTTAAATTGTTCCATTTTTTAAGATTTTCTACCGATACATTATATAATTTAGCAATTTTATAAAGAGTCTCCCCTTTTTCTACTTTATGAGTGAATTTTTTCTCTTCGATATTTACTTTTGGAATAGGCACCAAAATAACCTGATCGAGTGCTAATGTTTCAACATTATTATTAACCAATTTAACATCATCAACACTTACACCATATCTTTTACTTACTGCAAATAATCCCTGCCCCTTTTCAACCTTATGCATAATATACTTCTTACCGTTAACTTCTTTAATCCCTATAGAATCTCTTAATGCATAACTAAAAAAAGTACTTAAAAATAAAGCAAAAGCAACAATTGTTTTTAACATAAAAATCTGATTTAAGATTATTTGTGCAAAAATAAAAGCAGCAAGACTAAGGCTATATTTATTTTGTCCACAATACATTTCACCAGCAAAAACTAAAATAGTTTGAATCTTAACTTACAAATTTTGACCATCAACAAATCGAATTGTAATTTTGTAGTGTTTTAAAAAAATAAATAGAAAGACTAAATGCTTAAAAGAACATTATTAACAGTAAGCGGGCTTATTTTACTTCAGCTTGTGGTTGCACAAACCACTGTCATCAGGCTTGACCTGAAACGTCAGATTGATCCAACAGCAAGACGTGCCTGTAACAAGGCTTTTGAAATGGCAAAAGAACAAAAAGCATCTGCTATAATTATTGATATGAACACACCTGGTGGAATGTTGAATGAAGCCGACAGCATCCGAACCGCCATCATGCATTCTAAAATTCCTGTTTATGTTCTTATAAACCCGAATGCAGCATCAGCAGGTGCATTAATCAGCATTGCCTGTAATAAAATTTACATGACTGACGGCTCAACCATAGGAGCTGCTACAGTGGTAAATCAAAATGCAGAACAATTACCAGATAAATATCAATCGTATATGCGGGCAATGATGCGTTCTACGGCAGAATTCAGAGGACGGGATCCCCAAATTGCTGAAGCCATGGTAGATGAAAAAATAGAAGTTCCGGGGGTTTCCCCTGCAGGTCAGGTACTTACATTTACTCGTAGCGAAGCTATCAAACATGGCTATTGCGATGGAAAAGCAGAACGCATTGAAGATGTTTTAGCTCAGGAAGGCTTCACTTCTTATAAAATTGATAAAGTTAACTTCACAGCCCTTGACAAAATTATCAACTTTCTGATAAGTCCTTTTATTCAAGGGATATTGATTTTACTAATTATTGGAGGTATTTATTATGAACTTCAAACACCAGGAATTGGGTTTCCGCTTGCTGCTGCCGTAACTGCAGCTGTATTGTATTTTGCACCCCTCTTTCTTGAAGATTTGGCTGCAAGTTGGGAAATTTTGATTTTTATTTTAGGAGTTGGATTAATGCTGCTTGAAGTTTTTGTGATTCCCGGATTTGGTGTTGCAGGAATTGCCGGTATTGTTCTTATGCTTACAGGGCTTATTCTGGGCATGGTTGACAATTTCTATTTTGATTTTAAGTATACCGGTGGAGACGAAATTGTCAAATCTCTTCTGGTGGTAATGATTTCCTTTATTCTTGCAATAGTATTTATTTTTGCAACCGGAGGGCAGTTTATTAAAAGTCAACTTTTCCAACGGCTTGTTTTACAAAACACCCTTGAAACACCCGATTACAGAGACGAAATTATAAAAGAAAAAATAACTTCATTGGTTAATAAAACAGGAATCAGCTTAACTTCAATGCATCCTGCAGGAAAAATAAACATTGAAGGTAATATCTATGATGCACTCAGCGATGGAGATTTTCTTGAAAAAGATACTTCAATAATTGTTGTTCAGGATTATGGAAACCGTATTTTAGTCAGAAAAAATGAAAAAGTATGAGAAAAACACTCCTGATTCTAACGGTATTTTGTTTTTTTACTTTCACAACATTGCTTGTTAATGCCCAGTTTTTCAGAGCCGGTTTAAACTTAGGAGTAAACGGTTCTCAAATTACAGGCGACAATATGATGGGATTTGACAAGGGAGGTCTCAATTCAGGTATTTTTATTGAACATAAATTAATTTCAAACGAAAAAGCAAGTTTACGATTAAACATTAACTATTCGCAAAAAGGTAGCAGACGCATCATTGACCAATATATTCACACAGCAGGGAAATGGGATTTATATCGTGCCGATTATTTAGAGGTGCCTGTTACTTTCAATTATCATGTTTATAAACAATGGGGAGTTATGGGAGGCTTAGCCTTTGGTTTTAATGTTAACGAAAAATATATCCCCAGAGATGGCACCGATTATACTGATTTTAATCTGGCAAAAAAAACTGAACTGAGTTCAGTGTGGGGTTTATATTATCTGATGAATGCCAAATTTGAATTTTTTCTGAACTACCAGTCCTCAGTATATAATTTTTCCACAGCATCAAATACCCCATTCTGGATAATTTGGGGTGATGTACGGAAAGGATACATTCATGTATTAACAAGTGCAGGTTTAAGATTTTATTTTAATTCGAAATGATTTTATCCAAACTATTATTTTTGCACAAAAAATAAATTCAAATTTATGTTTAAAGGAAACCAATTAAAAGTAAATCTGTTGATTGCAGGTTTAATATTAGCAGGTATCAGTACCCGTTTTTTTCTTAATATACCTAACTTTACAGCCATTGGGGCAATTGCTTTATTCAGCGGTGCATATTTTACCAATAAACGACTTTCTATCATATTTCCACTTGTAATTCTGTTAATATCAGATATTTTCCTTGGCTTTCACAATACCATGCCATTTGTTTACTTTTCATTCTTATTAATCATTTTATTAGGCCATCTTTTACGCAACAGAAAAAAATACTACTATATTTTCGGTCTTTCTATTGCCGGTTCAATCATTTTTTACATCATAAGCAATTTTGGTGTTTGGCTTACCGGTATGGGATTATCAAATAATATTGTTCAGGTTTATATTGATGGAATACCATTTTTCAGAAATATGATTGCAGGCGACCTTGTTTTTAATTCTGTGTTGTTTGGCTCAGCTTATTTGGTTTTTGAAAAATTTTCATTATTTGCATCTGTAAATGAAAAATGATTTTGAGCTTACAGACTCTTTTAAGCACAAAGGATTAAGACGAAGACTTGTTGAAATAGTCAGGTCAAAAGGAATTAAAGATGAAAGTGTTTTAAGAGCAATAGCCTCTGTTCCCCGTCATTTATTTTTAGATAGTGCTTTTCATGAGCTTGCTTATGAAGATCAGGCTATGCCTATTGATGCCGAACAAACTATTTCACAACCTTACACTGTGGCGTATCAAACCGAAATGCTAGCTGTTGAAGAGGGTCATAAAATACTTGAAATTGGGTTAGGCTCAGGTTATCAGGCTTGTGTTTTATTAGAATTAGGCGCAATTGTTTACAGTATTGAAAGAATACAAGTTTTGTATGAAAAAGCAAAAGAATTTCTTCCATTGATTAATTACAATCCCCATATATTTATAGGTGATGGCACATTAGGCTTACCCGAACATGCTCCTTTCGATCGTATCATTGTAACTGCTGCTGCACCTGAAATTCCTAAACCATTAGCAGAACAATTGATTGTAGGAGGAATAATGATTATCCCTATCGGGAACAGAAATGTTCAAACTATGTATAAAATAACGAAAAAATCTAAAACTGAGTTTGAACAAAAAGCACTCGACAGTTTCAGATTTGTACCATTGGTTGGAAAGCAAGGCTGGAAAGTTTAGTTCTGAAGTTTCATTATCTTGTATCATTAACCTTTTGATTTCATTAATATTGCTAAAAATCAAAGTAAAGTAACATCTACTTAAATTTCAGTATAAAATTTGTAAAGAGGCAATATCATCACTTTATTCTTGTTGGTAGAAATTAAATATCGCTTTGCTTTAACAATTACCTTTTCATTACTGGTATTTGTACTATTGGCACAGGATGCCGATGAAGGCTTTTTGAATACAACTGTAAAAGTTTACAATACAAACAAAGAAAGACTTGAAACAATCACTGTAATTTACACTGATTTATCAACCAATCAGGTACTAAAAACTGCTACTGTTGGTGGCTCTGCATTTTTCCGGCTTAAACTCAACAGTTCTTATCTGGTTGTTGTATCGGGTTATGGATACTATACTAAAACCATTGAAATCAACACATCAGTAAATCGGATAGGAAATTATCCAGCTTTTTATACAGAAATAGAAGTTACTCTCTTTGACAATTGTGAAAATAATTCTGCCCGAGCCAATATTCTTGAATATCCAATCGGGAAAATCAAGTACAATAATTCGAAAACAAAATTTGAATATGATTTTGCCTACACAGCTGAAATGACTGAACTTTATAATGAAAAATATGAAGAAAGATGTTTAAAAGCTGAAAAAGAAAAAGAAGCAATAGCGCAAACTACTGCTCCAAAAGAAAAACAAATTATTGAAAAACCTCAACCTGAAATAAAAGAGCCTAAAAAAGAAGAACCTAAACCTGTTAAGCAACCTGAACAAAAAATTGTTGAGAGCCAGCCTAAACCTGAAAAACAAAAACCTCAGCCTGAAATAAAAGAACCCAAAAAAGAAGAACCTAAACCTGAAAAACAACCCGAACAAAAAGTTGTTGAGAACCAGCCCAAACCTGAAAAACAAAAACCTCAGCCAGAAATAAAAGAAACTAAAAAAGAAGAACCTAAACCTGAAAAACAACCCGAACAAAAAGTTGTTAATAACCAGCCCAAACCTGAAAAACAAAAACCTCAGCCAGAAATAAAAGAAACTAAAAAAGAAGAACCTAAACCTGAAAAACAACCCGAACAAAAAGTTGTTGAGAACCAGCCCAAACCTGAAAAACAAAAACCTCAACCTGAAATAAAAGAACCTAAAAAAGAAGAAACAAAACCTGACAAACAACCCGAAAAAATAGTTGTTGAAAACCAGCCTAAACCTGAAAACCAAGAACCTGAACCTGAAAAAACAGAACAAAATAGCATTCCTGATGAAAACAATGAAGCAATTACTCAAAACAATAATTCAAATTTGAATGAATCGAAACCTCAACCAGAGAACAAAGTGATAATAACTCCCAAAAAACAGATATTTGACCAAAACCGGTCCTTTATTTATATTCAGCCCAAAAACAGCTGGCCATCAGAATTGAGAAACCATTTACTTGATCCTAATTACAAGGCAAAAGCAATTGGTACATTTGCTTATACAGAAAATGAACAGAAAAGGGAATTCTTTATAGAAGATGTTCCTGAATTAAGAGAAAAATTCCCCAAACAATTTGAAGCTGCCTTTAAAAACTGGGATTATCTGATTGATTTGTATAGTAACTATCAGAATAAGCAATAAAGATTTTCAAAATAGGCAAAATGGAATTTTATAAATTTTGCCCATCAGCGTCAAAGACTCATTACCAACAAAGCTATCTGACTACAAAGTCTAAAGTCATTAGCATATACTGACCACCTTTGTATTCTTCAATTTGCTTCAATCTGGCATACATTTCATAATCTTCTGCACCCATCAGCCATTTCAAAACAAATGATTTAACACTGCTGAATGAACCGAACTGAGTCCAGAATCCTTTTGCTTTAGGATATACCTTAATTCTGTAATTTTTAATTTTCGCCATAGAAGCAGCAATATTAATCGCATCATAAATATCCCCTACTTTATCGGCAAGTCCTAATTCTACAGCCTGACTTCCCGACCAAATTCTACCTTGTGCAATAGAATCTACAAAGTTCATATCCAGATTTCTTCCTTCAGCAACTTTTTTCTTAAAATCTCCGTAAGTTCCATTCACATAATATTGCAGAACTGCCAGTTCTTCAGGACTTAAAGGACGGTTAAAGTTACCAAAATCGGCATATTTTCCTGTTTTAACACGGTCAAATGAAATTCCTAATTTGTTTTTCCAGAAATTTTGCATGTCAAGATGTAAACCAAAAACACCAATAGAACCGGTAATTGTAAATGGATCGGTAATAATAGTATCGGCAGGAGCAGCAATGTAATAACCACCCGAAGCTGCGAGAGAACCCATTGAAACAACTAGTGGTTTTTTATCTGCTGCAAGTTTAACTTCACGCCAGATAACATCGGAAGGTAAGGCTCCTCCCCCAGGAGAATTGATACGCAAAACAATAGCTTTAACATTATCATCTTCTCTGGCCTGTCTGATGGCTTTTGATAATCCTTCAGAACCAATAGTCTGATAATTTCCTGAACCCATATTTATCGATCCAACTGCATAAACCAAAGCAATTTTATCTTTAGTATATTCCTTTTTATCATCTGAAGTAGAAACATATTTTTCAATTTTTACCAATTCAATTTTATCCTTTTTGGTAATTTCTTTTAATTTAGCAATAAATTCATCTTTATAGAGTAAACCATCTACCAGTTTGTATTTAAAAGCATCATTTGCTTCCTGAACTTTTAAATTATCAATGAGATACTTTAATGAATCAGGATTCATTTTTCTGGCTTCAGCAATTTTCTGAATAAAACTTTCGTAAACCGGAAACAGGTATTCTTCCATTTGCTGACGGTCGTAAGGACTCATGTCGTTTCGGATAAATGTTTCACCTGCACTTTTATAGTTACCTGCTTTAATGAGTGTAGGTGTTATATTGAGTTTGTCGAACATTCCTTTTAAATAAACATTTTCGGAACTAAAACCGGTCATAATCATAATTCCCTCAGGCTGCATATAAATTTTATCGGCAACACTCGACAGGAAATATGTACCCTGAGTCATGATTTCAGAATAAGCATAAATAAATTTTTTACTCTTCTTGAAATCTATCAGTGCATTTCTCAACTCGTTTAGCATTGCTAAAGAAGCTGTCTGTATGTTGGCATTCAAATAAATACCACTTATTTTAGGGTCATCTTTAGCACTTTTAATTTTATCCATTATATCTTTTAACCCTACTGGAAAAGTGCCATCATCCATAAATTCAAATCCATAAAACGGAGAATCATCAACACGTTCAGTAATTGGGCGGCTTAAGTCAATCATTAGTACCGATTTGTCTTTAATTTCCACGCTTTCCTTATTGGAAATTTTATTTGAATAGTGAGATGCAATTCCAACCACAATGCTGATCATTAAAATTGCAATAACAATATATGCTAAAATAAAACCCAGCATACTGGCAAATACATATTTAAAAAACCCTTTCATAAGTTTAGTGTTTAAATTATTGATTTAAATTCTGATTCAAAGATAAAAAGTTATTTCAATTTAATTGTTATTAAATAATTCTTTTAAAAAATAAACCGGATGCATTTTATTGCATCCGGCTTCAACGGGAAATAAATATCAAAAATCTACAAAAGAGAGTCCTAAAGAAAAAGCATTAAGCTCAGGTCCCTGATTTTTAAAAAACAAATCAGACATATCGTAAGTGGCATAAATCATAAAGCTATCTCCAAATCCAGCGCGTGCAGTAATTGCATAGCGGAATGGTTCCACATTAAAATCACCCTTTGCCTTTTCCTTTATTTTGTTTCCGTTTATCAAATAAACTAATTTTGTTTTACTACCAATATTATAGCCCAGCAACAAACCTGCTGCCAGATGTAATGCTTTTTCAGAATTACCAGATGAATTAAATTCGAGTAAAAGAGGCACATTCAGATATGCTAATCTGAGTTTTGATTTTTCAAACACATTGATTGTATCTATGGTGCCTGATAAAACTGGTTTATTACTTATCAGCCGTGTATTATTTTTAAAACGATAGTTGTTAATTTCAAGACCTAAACCAGAACCTATCATCAGATAATTCTTGATTATCGGGAAGTTTTTTTCAGCGAAATTAAGACCTACTCTAATTGATTTTTTATAATCGAGAGAAATAAAATCGTAACCAACAGGTGTTTCGAATGAATAATCGGGATTCATCAAAGCTGCAACGCCTAAATCAAGACCCGACCATGGTGTAAAATCATCATAATCTTTCTTCTTCTTTTTTTCTTCTTTCTCTTCTTCAAAAATATCAAATTTATATCCGCCTATTTTAACAGAAACTGTATCACCATCATTTTTTGAACTTTTTCCTTTGAAAACAGCTACACCACTTACTTTTATATCGTTTACCTGCGGATCGCCCATAAACTCAAGTTTAGCAGCTCCTGAAATTTCACCAAATATTTTTTCAGTTGTATTTACTTGTGCTTTACCTGCACCACTGATGTTTACATTCGTTTGTTTGGTAATTAATTCTGATGCCTTGATGTCGCCAGCACCACTAATAACCAATTGATGATAATCACAGCTACCACTAATTTCTATCTCGGCAGCTGCTGAAATATTGGTATAAAGAACCCTTGTTTGCAAATTTTTAATCATCACTTTTGCAGTACCATTCAGGTCAAGATACAAACTATCTCCTGAAAACTGCTCACAATTCAGTTTTACAACATCTAATATCTTGATTGAATTTATGCTTTTAAAACCTAATCTCAGATATGCATCTTCATTTAATTGCTTTACATCAATTTTTAATTTACCGTCATCAATTTTATAATTCAATTTTTTAATGTCATCATTAAATATCTGCAAACTGTTTTCCTCTTCCTGCACGATATTTATATTCAAATTAATACCACTAATAACCACTGCTGAAAATTCAGTAATTGTTATTTCAGATTTATTGGTATCTGTTTGTGCTGATATACTTAAATATAAGGTAAAAAGTACTGCCAATGTTAAAACTGTTTTCTTCATTTTTTTTCTTTTTACGTTTGACGTTTTACTAATTTCAAATGTTACATTATTATTTTCTGACAGGATAATCAAACGATAGCATTCGTGAGTTAAATGCTAAGTTTTCAATATTTCCTTCGTTATCATAGTCCTTTTTAAGTTGCCATTCCTGGCCGAATAACTTTCCTGTTTGCCTGATACCTAAATCAACAAGATCCCAGCCCGAAAATTTTCGAGAGTTGTATTCTTCCCTGCTTTCATTCAACATTTTTTTTCTGAATTGCCTTAACAAATACTGGTCGATTGTATAAGAGCCACCATGTGATATATTTTCAATTTCGTATGCATACTTACCTATATTAAGTTCAGTTTTAGGTTGAAAAGCAATAATTTCCTGATTTTGTAATGTAGATAAATCAATGCTACTGTCAGGGCTATTTTTTTCTATCTCAGGTTTTACAACCGATAAAGTGATTTCAGAATTATTATGAAGTTCATTTTCAGTAAGTTTCGTATTACTATTTATAGCCATTAATTTATTAGTTTGATCTTCCTCAGGAACAAGAACTTCTGATTGCTGATTTTGTAAAACCGGCAATTGAGCAATTTCTGGAGGATTATTCGTTCTAAATAAATCGCGGTTTACAAATAAAAGAGTTATCAATAAAATAGCAGCTGCTGAATAATAAGTTACTCTCTTCAACATCTGAACAGATAAAACAGGAATAAAACTTCTTTTTAGTGTATTTTTATCAGTGAAAGTAATTTTTAGGTCTGGTTGTAAGACTGTTTTTTCATACAATTTATATTCTTGTGCTATTTCAGGATTTGTTAAAAGTAATTTTTTGAATTTTATGGTTTCAACTAGAGACAACTCATTTTCCACACCTGCCACCAGAAATTCATCAATATTTTGATATTCGGGGGAAATAAAATCAATTACTGATTTTTTCAGTAATTCCTTTTCTTCAAATACCACATTTTCATCAATAAATAATGATTCAGAAAAAGCATCAAACTCATCTTTAATATCAGGATTTTCAATTAAAAATAATTCTACCTGATTTTTTGTTAAAGGGTCTAAATTACCTTCATAAAAATCAACCAAAAAGGCCTCATAATTCAGTCGTGTAATAATCTGTTTCATAAGCATTAAATTACAAGGTCAGCACTTTTTATATAGTCTTTTAAAAAAACTCTTGCACGGTAAATATATACTTTCACCTGAGTTTCGCTTAATCCGGTTACTTCAGCAATATCGGTGTAAGAATAACCTTCATAATCGCGTAGTAAAATTACAGTTCTCTGAGATTCTGGCAATAGAAGAACTGCCTGATCGATAATTTCTTTTGCATCTGAATAAGTTTCATGAGTTATATCCTTATTGAAGTCTGCCTGTTCAATATCCACAATTCGTTTATTTTTTCGAATATAGTCTATCATGGTATGATAGGCAGCTGTAAATAAATAAGATTTTACTTTATCAGCAGAAACAGTATCAACTTTTTCCCATAACTTCATATAAGTATCCTGTACAATATCCTTTGCTTTGTCTTCATCACGAATGTTTTTCAGGATAAAGCGGTAAACTCCATCTGAAAAATTATCAACACTTTTATTGTACTCGTTTAAAGTCATTTTTTTGCGTATCGAATATATGACGACCTAATCAGAATAATGTTACAGTGCGTTTAATATTTTTCTTCTTTTTTGTATTGCTTTTCTCTGAGACTATCGCGTTTGTCGTATAGCTTTTTCCCTTTTGCCAGGGCTATTTCCATTTTTGCAAAGCCCCTTTCTGAAGAAAAAATTCTTAAAGGAATAATTGTCAGACCTTTTTCTTTTACTTTTGAGTGAAGTTTTCGTAGCTCTCTTGCAGTCAGTAATAATTTTCGAATCCGCAAAGGATCATGATTATAAATATTGCCGTGTGAATACTCAGAAATATGAAGATTTCGCACAAATAACTCGTTTCCTGCAAAAAAACAATATGAATCATTAAAACTGACCTTTCCTTGCCTGATTGATTTTATTTCAGTTCCTGTAAGTAAAATTCCTGCAGAATAAACCTCAAGAATTTCATTCTCGAAACGGGCTTTCTTATTTGGTATGTTAAAAGATTTATTCATTTTTTTAAAAGTGCAAAGATATTACAACAAAACACTCTTTTATTCGTTTAAAATAATTGTAAATTTGCTGACAGAAATAATGCTTATTATGTTTAATTCTTTAAATAAAAAAATCAGAAAGTTAATTTTACCGCTAACATATATACTCTTTTTAAGTCTTTTAATGGCTTGTCACCGCGACCGTTGTCCATGCCATCTTCAGAAACAAGGAATTGATAACATATTTGTTGGTAAAAAATTTGCAAACTCTATATCGTCCTTTTTAACTTTGAAAAAATTTTAAAAATTGAAAAAATTCAGACTCATATTAATTTCTCTTGTAGCGCTAATAATTCTTAATGCTTGCAGAAGTGATTTTTGTCCGACTTTCAAAGTAAAAAAGGCAATTTATCAGAAAGTTCAGTCTCTTGGCCAAGTAATTAAATGAAGTACCATATATTTTTATTGCTACTGTTATTTTCGCTTTCTTATTCGTTAAGCGCACAGGATAACAGAATTAATGAATATGCAGGTATACGTTTCGATAAAAGCCTGCAATTCGGAGCAATCAAACATTCAAATGGATTAGGTTTAAACACTCAGTATTTAATTCAGCGAAAAGTAAACAGGCTGATTTTATTTAATTATGAAATTATCAGTCTGAAACACCCAAAAGAAAGTAAGGTTGTAAATCCGATTGAAGATCAGGCATTACCCTATGTATATGGCAAACGTTTCAGTGCTATTCCTATGCGGTTTGGTGCTGGAAACCAGTTTATTGTTGCCGATAAGGAAACACCTTCGGGCATCAGAATTTCACTGAATTATCATTTAGGACTTGATATGACTCTGTTAAAGCCACAATATTTATGGATTACCTATTATTTTCCTGAAACCGGACGAGTAAAAAAACTTGAAAAGTACGACCCTGAGAATCCTGTTCATGCCAACCAGAATAATATTTTTGGAGGTGCAGCATTTTATCATGGCTTCACCGATTTGGAAACCGTATTCGGTCTTTATTTAAAAACTAGTATCAGTTTTGAATGGAACGATAGTGAAGACCAATATAAGCTGATAGAAACAGGGTTTATGATAGACGCATTTCCGGAACCCCTTCCCATCTTTGCTTATATTGATAATTCGAATTTATTTTTCAATTTTTTTGTATCATTAAGCTTTGGCAAAAGGTGGTAATAATAATTCAACGCTTTAATGAACGAATTTTCCCAGTTTAAAAATAAACCTAAATGGTTAAAAGTTCCTTTAGCAAAAGGAGAAAAATATATTCAGTTAAAATCGCTCGTAAAAAAGAACAATCTGGCAACAATTTGTCAAAGTGGCAATTGTCCGAATATGGGTGAATGTTGGAATTCAGGCACTGCAACATTTTTAATATTAGGCACAAAATGTACACGAAATTGTCTGTTTTGTGATGTCGAACCCGGACGACCTCAACCACCTTCGCCAAGCGAACCTTTTGATGTTGCAGATGCAGTCAAAAAAATGAATTTAATGCATTGTGTAATTACATCGGTTACCCGTGACGATTTGCCTGACTATGGTGCCAGTCATTGGGCTGCAACTATAGCAGAAGTTAAAAAACATAATCCGGGTGTAACCATGGAGGTATTGATTCCTGATATGCACGATAAAATTGAGTTTTTAAAAATAATTGCCGATCAGAAACCAGATATTATTTCACACAATATCGAAACTGTTAAACGTTTGTTTCCCTTGGTCAGACCACAAGCCAATTATCAAAGAAGTCTTAAGCAATTAAAAGATACTGCTCAGTTTAATTTGATCACAAAATCTGGCTTTATGGTGGGTCTTGGTGAAACAGAAGCTGAAGTATTTGAATTGCTCGTCAATCTGCATGAGCAAAATACACAAATAGTAACTATTGGTCAGTATCTGGCTCCTTCTCCCAATCATTATCCTCTGAATGAATACATTCATCCCGACCAGTTTATTAAATACAAAGAATACGGAGAAAAAATTGGCATTCGAAAAGTTATTTCCGCTCCTTTAGTCAGATCTAGTTATCATTCCGAGAGGCAGTTATAAAACTGTTTTACTCAATTTATAGCAGTCTTTACTCATTTATGTTAGCTGAATTAAATACAAGTTGTATTTTTACACCCTGTTAATATAGCACTATGCTGAAAAATAATCTTGATTTATTCCTTTTTTCAATAACTAAAATTATTATTTTTGCACCGAAGTTTTAATTGATTTTAAATGATAACTATGAGAACTAAACTAATTATTGTTGCTATTGCATCATTTTCATTATTATTTGTTGGGATGAAGATATTCACTCACTATAAAAATGAAAACAGAATTAAAAACATCAAACTTGAAAGAAACCGACCTGATAAAGCAAAAAGCATTGCTGGAGCAATGGAATATTATCAGGCTATTAAAGCAAATCCAATAACCGGGGAAATAGATCATGAACTGGTTGCAGCTGCATATCGTGATGCCGACAGATTACAAGGATATCGTGCATTGAATCTGGATTGGATTAGCCGCGGACCTGATAATTTTGCAGGCCGTACCCGAACTTTAGTAGTAGATAAAGACAACCCTGAAATTTTAGTTTCAGGTGGTGTTAGTGGTGGTATTTATCGTTCAGCAAACGGTGGTAAATCATGGACAAAAATCATTTATGCAGCAGAAGCTGGTGGTTTGGTAGTATCATGTATGACTCAGGCATCTGACGGATCTATTTATTTCGGAACAGGTGAAATGTATTTTACTGCCATGAGTGGACCAAACGGAGACTTAACATCGGGCAGCCGCGGAGGTGGAATTTACAAATCAACTGATAAAGGTTTAACATGGACATTTCTGAGTTCTACCGATCCGGCAACCAAAGGTTCAAGATGGTATAATATTCAATCTGTAAAAACCGATCCAACCAATGCCAGTACAGTATATGCTGCAACTTATTCAGGTCTGATGAAATCAACCGATGGTGGAACAACCTGGAATTCGATAACAATGCCTGATGGTGCATCAGCACAGATATTTATTGATTTAATTCTCAGTCCTGACGGAAAAACAATTTTCACTGCGTCTTATGCAGCAGGACGTTGCCGTCTGTTTCGCTCTGTTGATGGTGCAGCATTTGAAAGAATCGGCACTGCAATTACACGAAACGGAAATACGGTTTCACCCAATCCGATTACTGAAGCTACCCGCCTTACTTTAGCAATGGCACCAAGTGACCCAAATTATGTTTATGTATGTGCAACTTCAAACGGAACAGCTCCTTATCCCGGAACTCATAGTTTCGGAGGTCTTTATCAATCAAAAGATAAAGGAACTACCTGGGAACAAGTAGTAACTGGTCTTTCTTCAACTGCACAACCTTTTGGAAGTCAAGGTCATTATCAGGGGCAATACGATAACTGTGTTATTGTTGACCCTAGCAATAAAGAACGTGTTTTCCTAGCCGGAGTTACCATGTATTGCTACAACAACAAACAATTCTATAAAGTTGCAAGTACAGAAGAATATCTTAGTGATTTATTTAAAAACCCTCAGTTTGTTCATGTTGATATGCATAATTTTGTTTTTGACACAAAATCAAATCCTTCCAGAATGTATATTTTAACAGATGGCGGTATTTATATGAGCACTGACTTCCAAAAAGATTATCCTACTTATTCTTACAGCAACATGTATTATACCACAACACAATACTATGGCTTAGCTGTTGATATTCATGGCAATTTACTTGGAGGAACTCAGGATCAGAGTACTATGTATATTGATGCAGGTAGTTTATCTGGCAACAGTGCCCATGAAATCTTAGGTGGTGATGGTTTTTATGCTGAAATTTCGAAATACGACAACAATATTATATTCTATGAATCTCAGGAAGGACGTTGTGTCAGGTCTAATAATAAAGGTAAAGGATACGAAAAATTTGTTTATGATTATAAAACCCAAGATTATGTAATTGATGACCAATTCTACTTCAACACTCCATTTCGTTTATGGGAGAATATTGAAAAACAAACTTTTTATGACACGAACAACAACCCATATGATTCAAATGTTCATGTATCTAAGTGCTTTGTTGCTGGTGCAAAAGGTGTTTGGTTAACACTTGATGCTGTAGATTTTAATGCCGATTCGATCAGATGGTATTTAATATCAAAAGGTATTGCAAATCAACAAATTCTTCATTTAGAGTATAGTTCAGATGGCGATGCTGTTTTTGCAGGAACCAGAACCGGACGTCTGTATCGTATTTCGGGTTTAAAAAACAAAAAAATATGGTTTGACCAAGGTGGCAACTTTAACCCTGATAATTTTGGAATTAAAACTGATTTATTGGGTTCTTGGAGCGGAAGGTCGGTTTGCGGTATTGGAATATCACCATCAAATAATAATGTTGTTGTTGTTACACTTGGTAACTATGTTTCAGGATTCGACCATGTTTATATTTCGAAAAACGCAATGGCCGATGTAGCAAATGTTACTTTCACTGCGATACACGGAAATTTACCCAGAATGCCTGTTTATGATGCAGCTATCAATTCTCAATCTTCCAATCAGGACACTATCATTATTGCAACAGAATTGGGTATGTGGGCAACTACCAATGGAGGTAACACATGGACAGAAGAAAATAAAGGAATGAACAGAGTACCTGTGTTTATGATACGCCAGATTAAACGTTATCCTTGGTGGAAAGGTTATGAATTCTTTATCGGAACTCATGGTATGGGTATTATGGCATCAAATACTTTTGTTACCAATCTTGGACAATCGGAAAACAAACAATTGACTCAAAAAATGAGTATATTTCCAAACCCTGTTCGTGACCAATTGAATGTTCGATATATCTTGAACCAGCCTTCAGTTTTAAAAGCTGATATAATTAATATGAATGGACAGATTGTAAAACAATATACCATTAATAATACAGTAAGAGGAGAAAACAATACAAAACTTGATGCATCAATGCTTCAAAGAGGGATGTATTTTGTACGACTCACAGCTGATGGAGTTAATCTTGTCAGCAGATTCAGTGTAGTTGAATAATAAAAACCTTATTTATTTATAAAGGCGGAGTAAAAAAGCTCCGCTTTTTTTTTATTCGTACATCAGGTTACAGCCTCGTAAAGGAGAAAAATCAGCCCTTCCTGTAACTTTAAACTGAGTGGTGTTCATACTGAATCCAACATCATCCGTTGCAATAAATGAACAGCTGGCTACATTAGATAAATCAATTATATTGAGCAAGCCGGTTTCACAATCATCTAATATATTATACGGATCATATCTGTCTCTTGACATTACCCTCATCCAGTTGGCTGAATTAAAAACTCCATCATTCAGACTATAAGCCTGCGACAGCAACTCTGTCATTCCATACTCTGAATAAATATTTTCCTGATTAAAACTTTTGCAAAGTATTTCATGAAGCTCTTCCCTCATCATTTCACGCTTCCGGCCTTTCATTCCTCCGGTTTCAATTGTTATATGTCCTGATAAATCGGGTTGATAATCTGAACAAAAATCAATTAAGGCAAATGCAACCCCTAAAAAAATTATCTTAGCTTTTGTTTTTTTTACAATTTCAATTTTTGTATTTAATGAAGCAAAATCATAAAGGTAAAAACCACTTCCATTATGTTCACTCTGCTGAATAAGTTCATTCACCATATAAACTAAGGAGGAGTTACCTCTTTCAAGGTATGATGGTAAAAGAGCAAGAATGCAATAATCTTCAGGTTCTCCGAAAAATCTTTTAAAAGTTCTTAAAAAACTTTCTTTGTACAATTCGGTAGAGTAAACGTAATGACGAGCACTTTGATCGGATGATGTTCCACTACTGATAAAAACAGTTTGATACTCAAGATTCCCTACTAAAACCTGATGGGTTTTAAAAAAACTGATGGGTAAAAAGGGGATTTTCTCTATGCTATCAATGTTAAGACAATTAATTCCTGATGCATCAATAAAACTTTTATAAACAGGATTGTTTTTTGCCTGATAATAAAAAATTTCTAATGCAATCTCATCGAAATTACTTTCGTTTGTATTAAAAATTTTATTTATAAATTTGTCAATCATTTTCAAAGGCTATGATAATATTCAAAGATAATACTAAACTAGTTTTTATTACAACATCTGTGATATTTTTTTTATTAGTTGGTTGTACCGACAGGGTTGATTTCGGAATTATACCAGTAATCAAATTTGAAAATTATCAGGTTCATAAAAATCAGAACGGAAAAGATACTGCCATCACACTAACAATTTCATTCACAGATGCTGACGGAGATTTGGGATTAGAACAAGCTGATACATTTCATCCTTTCAATAGTGGAAGTAAATACCATTATTGCATGTACATTTATTACTATGAATGGATTGATTCGGCATGGCAGGAAGTCAGACCAGAAATAGGAGGAATTCCAATCGGTGATACTATTCGCTTTCCTTACCGGTTCAGAAGTCTTACACCAAATACACCCAATAAAGCAATAAAAGGTCAAATAGATTGGCATACGAATCTTATTGAACCTCAAAAAAGTAAGAATATTAAATTTGCCATTTTTATTTACGATAGACGTTTAAATAAAAGCAATATTGTTGAATCCCCGAAAATTTTTTACAACAGATAATTCATGAACAGACAAGAAATAATTGAATCAATCAGATTTAAAAAATCATTTTTGTGCGTAGGATTAGATCCTGAAATCAGTAAAATTCCGCCACAGCTTTTAAAAGAAAAAGATCCTGTTTTAGCATTTAATAAGCAAGTGATTGATGCCACAAAAAATGTAGCTGTTGCTTACAAACTCAATCTGGCATTTTATGAGTCACAAGGGATTAAAGGGCTTGAAACATTGGAGCAAACAGCTGATTATATCCCAAAAGGAATTTTCAAAATTGCAGATGCCAAACGTGGAGATATTGGTAACACATCAACACAATATGCAAAAGCATTTTTCGAAACCATGAATTTCGATGCTATTACAGTTTCACCATACATGGGCAGCGACTCAATTAAACCATTTCTTAACTTCGAAAACAAATGGGTTATCATACTGGCTTTGACCTCAAATCCGGGTTCAAATGACTTTCAGATGCTCAAATCAGGTGAAGAATACATTTATGAAAAAGTTTTAAAAACAGCTTCTACGTGGGGAAGTCCTGAAAATATAATGTTTGTTGTTGGAGCCACACATCCTGAAGCATTTCAGCATATCAGAAAAATTATACCCGAGCATTTTATGTTAATTCCGGGTGTAGGTGCTCAAGGAGGTTCGGTTGATGATATTGGCAAATATGCTTTAAATAACGATACAGGTGTGCTTGTTAATGTATCGAGAGGTTTAATTTTTCCTTCCAACGACTATTCTTTTCCTGAAAATATTGCATTTTCTGCAAATGAATACCAAAAACAAATGAGTGTTTACATAAGTTAAAACAATGAAAGAAGAACTGCTCCATTTTGTCTGGAAATATCAATTGTTTGAAAAAAGAGAATTGACTACAACTAGTGGTGAAACAGTTGAGATAATACAGCAAGGTATTCATAATTTCGATGCAGGTCCGGATTTTTTACAGGCAAAAATTAAAATCGGGCAGCAAATATGGGCAGGTAACATTGAAATTCATGTGCAAAGCAGTGAATGGTTTAATCATGGACATCAAAACAATCCGGCATATAAAAATGTCATTTTACATCTTGTTTATGAGGATGATATGGGAAAGAATTTTCAAAATAAAACCAAAATACCGGTTTTAAGTCTCAAATACCGTATCAATCGGATTGTTATTGAAAACTATCATCAAATGATGAGCAATACCCAATGGATTGCATGTGAAGACTCAATTCATCTTGTTGATAGTCTAACCTGGCAGAACTGGCTTCAACGCTTACTGACCGAACGGCTTGAATATAAACTCAAATACATTGACGACCTACTACTTAAATACCAAAACGACATTCACGAATGTTTATTTATTTCTATTGCCCGTAGTTTTGGTTATCGGGTAAATGCTGATGCTTTTGAAAAACTTGCCCAAATAACACCTCAAAAAATTATTGCCCGACATAAAAACAGTTTATTTCAAATTGAGGCATTGCTTTTTGGACAGGCAGGTCTGCTCGATCAAAAATTCACAGATGAATACCCTCTGAAACTTCAACGTGAATATGAATTTCTTGCTTCAAAATATAATCTTGTTAGCATGGATTCTACCGAATGGAAATATGCGCGATTGCGTCCACCAAATTTCCCCACCATCAGAATTGCCCAATTTGCTCAATTACTTTATAAATCAAGCAGCTTGCTAAATAAAATTACTAATATAAAGCAAGTAGATGAAATATTCCGGTTGTTCAATACTGAAACAAGCCCTTACTGGCACAATCATTTTACTTTTGATCAAATAACAGAAAACAAAGCACGAAAAAAAACCGGTAAAAACCTGATTAACAGAATAATTATTAATAGTGTAATCCCCATTATTTTCTATTATGGAAAAGACAAAAATGAACAGGAATTAACACAATTGGCTTTCGATTTATTTGAAAAAATTGAACCTGAAAAAAATTCTATTCTCGATAAGTGGACATCATTAGGAATTGCAAATAAAAACTCAGCCGATTCACAGGCTCTCATTCATTTAAAAAATTATTATTGTGAACAGAAAAAATGTTTATCCTGTTCGGCAGGAACTTTTATTCTGAAAAAGCAGAAATAAAATTATTATTTATCTGCTAAGTATCCTTTATAACCTTTAGCCCGCAACTTATCAGAACGCTGTATTACCTTTTGTTCCTGATCTTTTTTGAACTCAATAAATTTTTCCATTAACTGATGATCACCCACCGACAATATCTGAACAGCAAGTAAACCTGCATTACGTGCTCCGTTAACTGCAACTGTTGCAACAGGTACTCCCGGAGGCATCATAACCGTAGAGTACAAAGAATCGACACCATTTAATGCACCACCTGCCAAAGGTACACCAATAACTGGTAGTGGAGTGTGTGCAGCTATTGAGCCTGCTAAATGAGCTGCCAATCCAGCTGCTGCAATTATAACTTTATAGCCATTTTTATGTGCATTTGCTGAAAATTCCATTGCACGATGCGGTGTACGATGGGCTGACATTACATCAATATAATAAGGTATTTCAAACTCTTCCATTACTTTTGCAGCATCCTGCATAACAGATAAATCTGAATCAGAACCCATCAAAATTGCAACTTTTCCTTTTTCCATTTTATTTTAATCTTTAATTGTTAACTTAAAAATTGTTTCTTTTCCTGTTGACAATTCAGTCAACTTAAGCAAATAAAACCCCTTTTCGAGTTGATCAACTGTAATTGAATTACTTTCAATGACACCAGATAAATGTTTTTTGCCTTCGATAGTAAATATGGTGTATAAATACTCACCACTAATTCCATTAATATATATTTTGTCACTAGCAGGATTAGGATAAACTTTAATATCACCTGAACTTTTGACATTTTCTTTAACAGCATTAATAACCAGCTCTTTATTACTTAATACAGGCCGTATCATTAATACACCTTTCATTGAGGAAGACGACCATTTATCATTTGCATAAAAAAATGTTTTATTGGCAGGATTGACCGGAAAATCATCTCCTTTGAGTTCAAAGTAATTCATATCAATGCCTACATTAATAAAGAACTCTGAATTTTGCTCCCAGCCTACATAAAATGTATTTTTAACTGCTAATACTGTATCAAGTAAGAATAATTGATAGCCATTATTTACACCATTTTGAATGGTTGGGACTCTGGCTTCTGCAACTACCGGTTTTGTTTGATAATTTCCATCATTCCAGATTAAAATATTAAAAGCTGTATTTCCGACATATTGATCAGAGCGATTAAAATAAATATATACTGCTCTCAGAGAATCTGTTGATGGTGCATTTGCTGTAAGGTCAAAACGAGCGGCAACCATTCCATATTTTCCCGGATAAACACCATATCCCATTTCTGCAGTACCATCGTCATAAGCATAATAATTGTAAAAACCCTGAATATACTCAGCCTGATCGTTTACCTTACGGTCATCAATAATTTTTGAACTTAAAACAGTTTTCAATTCAACCGTATCGGCATTAACTACATTTGATAAATCAAGACTATCTGGAACATAAAAGGCCAATGTGAGGACGGTATCTCTGACATAAACTGTTTTGTCATCTCCGGTAGCCATAATCAAAGAATTGTCTTTGAGATTATAAATATTTGCCCTGCCTAATAAGTTAAGTGGCGATTTCCAAAGCTTATTTATGTGGATATTCATTTTTTGCCGAAGCATTGTTTTGGCTCCTTCAAAATGACTGTAAGGTATTGATGTATAGTCTTTTAATAAGCTAACCGGACGCTGACTAACTGCAATATCCTTATAAAATGTATCGTTAAAACTTCTTCCTTTGTTCAGATAAACATAGTCGAGATGCCAATGATCGAGATTTCCGGACAAACTTCCATAGTTCATAAAACGAAATTGAAAAGCATTATGATAAAAACTTGCTATGGTATCGGTTAGCTGAGAGGTGTCAACTTTGTAAGGGTTTACTTTTAATATTACTTGCTTAAAAGATGCTAAAGAACTACCACTGGCACTCCAAATCCTTACCCATGCATTACTGTCCCATGAAAAACCATCCCAGTAACGAACAGGTTTGAATTCCAGCACCAATGAATCGTAGCTTTCAGGGGCATCACCAAGTCCCTGAGGCTGATAATAAAAACTTATGTATAAAGAATCTGACAGTTTATATTTTGACAAATCAACAGGAACTGAAGTTAGCTTATCGGCAATTTTCCCTTTTGATCCTATCTGACCGGGCGAATAAGGATTTCCAAATTCGTCAAGACCATCAAAAGTAGCAGTATTATAACTGATAGGTTTATAAGCCATATTACTATTGATAAATACAAATCTATCCAACCACAAACTATCTTTCGGATAAACACTATTCCCTGAAAAATCGTCCCAAAACGGGTATTTTCCAATATCAAATGTGTCAGAACTTCTGTAATTACGGTAAATCTCTGGTTTCTGCTTTTGTAAAATTACATTGTTGTAAAGGGGAGTAAATAATTCCTGAGCATTTGATGTAAGTGATAAAATAAAGACACAGGAAAACAAACAAATATGTTTGAAAAAACTATTATAAATCATTATTAATCTGTTATTACTTGATTATTGTATCAGAATTTTGATTTTTAAATTTTGAAAAATTTTCAGGTTTGGTCAGCCACACATCAACTGCTTCACCCTGAGAAATCATAACGTCAGAAGCAGTAGGATATTGTTTAAAAACCACACATGAAAATGTATCTCTGACAGCTTCATTCAGAATAATAGCACCTATATTCAATCCTATGCCTGAAAGAGCAAATACTGCTTCATCGTAGGTAAGCCCAACCAGATTAATAACAGATACTTTTTCAGACGAAAGACCATCACCTAAAACCAAGTCAATTTTAGAACCTTTGCTGATAAAGGTACCCGGTCGAACTTCCCTTCCATCCTTTTTCACTTTTAACACCACATTCTGAGCAATATCAGGCACATATTCCAAATCACCAACTTTAAGTCCTGTGCTTTGTAAAATACTTATAGCCTGCCGCAAGGTAACATCAATCAAATCAGGCATTTTGACCTTAGGAGGAGTGTCGCTGCTTAATGTAATATAGATTTTTCGTTTACGTTTTACCTTAGAGTTAGGTTTAGGATTTTGGTCAACAACAGTAAAATAAACAGCATCAGGAACATACATTGAATCAATGATAATGTACCGAAGATTTTTTTCTTTGCAGATTTTTTCAACTTCAGAAACACTGTATCCTTTAAAATCAGGAACCGTTAAAGATTCACCATGATGAGTGAATATTTTAAGAAATTGTAATGCTATAAAAAATAACAATAACAATGTCAATATCAACACACTGATGTTTCGAATAAATATTCTGCTCTTAAAAAATTCAAAAATAAACACTTGTCTTTGTATTTTTGCAGTTAAATTAAGTAGCAAATTTAACAAAGAAAAACAGAGTATAGAGCTGATATTTTTATTTTTACTAACAAAATTTTAACTAAAAATGATAGAAAATACATCAACAGAACAACTGCATCACGAACATAACATCTGGAAAGATGAAATTAAATTTAAGCTTGCTGAAATTAAATTTTTGAAAAAAATTCTGAATGAGATTAAATCAAAGAATTCCGACAAGGATATCAGTAATAAAGCAGACAAGTATTTAAATCATATTGAACATAATGTACGTTTTTTAAAAACAATACTTGACACCATTTGTGCTCATGAATCTTTTTTAAAACACAACTATGAATTTCAGCATCAAGAAGAGGTAATTGAAGAAAAAGAATTAGCAGATTTTGATGATCTTGATGAACCTGAAGTAATAATGTCGGACCATGACAAAACCCGTCAACATTTGGAGGATTTTAAAAACCGCTATGAAAGGTTGAAACTGAAAATTTATAAACTCAGGGAAAAAGCTATGAAATCAATAAAATAGTTATTGATTATCATATTTTTCTGTATCTTCATGTTTAAAAACAAGCTCTACTCCTGCCTGTTTAAACATATCTTCAGATTCAGCACCTGCATGATATTTTTTTTCACAGACTACTCTTCTAATTCCACAATTAATAATCAGCATCGCACAAGTACGGCAAGGTGTCATTTTACAGTAAAGAGTAGCATTATTAATTGAAATTCCCAGTTTTGCTGCCTGAGTAATTGCATTTTGTTCAGCATGAACTGTTCTGACACAATGTTGTGTTACGTTACCATTTTCGTGAATAAGTTTTTTCATTTGATGACCAATATCATCACAATGAGGTAAACCGGTTGGGGCTCCTACATAACCGGTAACTAAAATCTGTTTATCACGTGCTATAATGCAACCACTTCGTCCTCTGTCGCAGGTGGCACGTGAAGCGACTGTTCGGGCTATTTCAAGAAAATAATCATCCCACGATGGACGCACATAATGTTCTGAATTATTCATATCAGGTTAGTTTTTAAAAATTTCATGTAGAATATCCTCAGTTTTTTGATGCAATACTTCTAATGTTGACACATTTTCAATAACATAATCGGCATTTGTTATACAGTAGGAGATGTTTTGTTTGTTCGGGTCAGTTGACTGCATTTCGCGCTTTTCGTTCTCAATAAATACCTCAAAAGATATATGATCAGTTTCCGACATCCGTATTTTTATTCTTTCGTAACGGAGTTCAGAAGGAGCATTGACAGCAAAAAGGTAAAAACCGGGCTTGGTTCTTAACATTTCTACTTCTCCGGGGGTTCGGATACTTTCAATGATGCAGTTTGAATTGCTGAGGGCAGCCTCTTTATATAATTCTTCTACAATAAATGATGGTGAATGCTTTGCCCTGAGTTCATTGGCAATTTCAACCATACTATCGCGATTGACAGGTAATTTTCTTTTTTCGATTTCCCTCACCAAATAACTTCTGACTGAAAAATGTCTGAAGTTATGTTGATCTACCAGATAATCAACTATGGTTCCTTTTCCTGCTCCAATTGTTCCTGTAATACCAATTATAATCATTCTACTTTAAAATGTTAAAGTTTTGAGCTTTCAAAAGTAAACACTTATTGTTAAAAAGGACAAATAAAATTGTAAAAAATAATCTTTTCAGCCAGACAAAAATTGCTGAAATATTATGTGATTCTTTTATTATCAGTTGGATTATTCAAACCAATTAATAAGTACAATCAGAAACTTGAGTTGAAATTACTCAGCTGTTTCTTCGGTCTTTGCTGCCGCTGGTTTTTTGGTAGTAGCTTTTTTAGCTGCTGGTTTTTTGGGCTTATCTTCCGACTTTACCTTTGGCACAGATGCAACAACCTGCTTAACTTCAACAACTTCTTCGACTTTTACTTCAACAGTTTCATTAGAAACAGGAATGTTTATTGACGAATCATCTTTTCTTGCTCTGTATTTTCCGTAACTATGTCTGAAGATTTTTCCTCTTTTTGTTCTTGGATCTCCTTTGCCCATTTTCTGTATTTATTTTATAATTCTTAATTTTTTAATTGGCTGCAAAAGTAATAAGATTTTATTTATGTAAAAGAAATTTTTACAAAAGCTGATTTACTCATTCATTCAAACAATCGTATTTTTGAATTAAAATGAAATCCATGTCAAAACAAAATAATCCGAAAAAAAGCATCGAACAATCAGTAAAAACTGTAAAACCAACAAAGGCAACATTTTTTGAACTTATTGAAAATAAATATATTGCCTGGTACATTGCAGCTTTGTATTTTATTATCATGCTGATTATCAGTTTCAGTCAGCATAAGATTGGTGATTACGGTATTGAAACCGATTTTTTCTGGTCGTATGTTCCTCAGGCTGATAATTTTTTATCAGGTAATATCGAAATAGATAAATACAGAGGTCCCCTCTACCCTATTGTTTTAGCTATTTTAAAAATTATTTCCGGAAATTACTTTACAGCCGGTATGCTGATAGCCATTCTGTCGGCTTCCTTTGTCCTATTTTTTGTATTCAAATTGCTTAAAAATCTATTCAGCCCATTAGTTGCTTTAATAACAACATTATTAGTAGCCGTAAATACAACCTTTAACTTATACACCTACAGTGCCGGAACCGATATGTTTTTTAATTTCATTATCACCGCAGCATTGTATTTTCTGTTGTCAAATAAAAACTTCAAATGGATCAATTTGGGGCTTGCAGCTCTATTTGCAGCAGCAGCTTATCTTACCCGTTACAATGGCATTTTTATTTTCGTATCAACGATAGTTTTCCTGATTTTGTTCAACATTTATAAACAAAACATAGGCAAACGACTGATTCACACAGCTTTTTTTGTTGGTGTTTTTATAGTTTTAATATTGCCTTGGGGCATTTATACACATCAGGAAAAAGGGAAAGCATTCTGGAACCAAAACTATCAAAATGTTGCTTATGAGTTTTTAGCGAAGGATAAAATGGGTTGGGATGAATTCTGGTATAAAGGCAATCGTGAAAACTATACTTCCCTCACACAGGTTATTCTTCAGGAACCTGGTGCTTTTTTTAATAAATATATCAGCAATGGATTTGAACATCTATGGAGAGATTTGGGAAGCCTTATAGGCTGGCATTTAGCATTTTTTTCTATGTTAGGTCTCTTATTGTTGTTTGTCAAACCACCTGAAAAATTTCATTGGGCATATTACCTCGCAAATCTGCTGTTTTTCGGGGTTCTGATGCTAGTCTTTTACAGTGAACGCTTTTCATTATTTCTGATTCCATTTTATTTGGTTTTTGCTGTAAATGCTATCTTTACTGAAAATAAATACCTTAAGAAGTCAATAGCTTCAAAACCTTCGGTTATTGTTATTCTTGCTTTAGTATTTATTATCTGGACTTTAAGTAAAAGTATTGCTTACAATAGTGAAAACATTAATTCAGGAGATAATAACTTAATTAAACTAAAAGAAGAGTTTAATAAAGTTGAGCCAAAAGCCGAGAGAGGAGAAAAAATAATGGCACGAAAAGCCCATGTTGCCTATTACCTCGACCTGAAAATGACATGGGTTGATATGGTTCCTGATTATTATAAACAGGTAACTCTTTTGTGGAAGGCTGATGTAGATTATGTATCTTACGGAATATGGGAAATAGGCAGAGGATTGAATTTCATTCAAGAACTTGATAAATATCCTCAGGATTTAAAAATGCTCGTTTATGTTACTGCCCGTAACAAAGCGATTGGACCTAAAGCCGATGATAATAAAACTTATAATATTGATGTTCAAAAGCAGGAACAACCAGCCATGCTTCTTAAAGTCATCATAGACGAAGACAGAAAAACTATTATCAAAACAGGTGATTGGCTGAACAAAGAATACAAAAAAGAAAAAGATAGCCTGATAATCATGAGTGTTGCACCCTACCTGGCTGCATATTCAGATAATAAATTTGAGCAAATACCTGATTTACCGTTAGCTATGCTTGTACAATTAGCAAAAAGCAAAGGTGTTGATATGATTTATCTTGGAGGTTTAGAATCACAATATGCTCCTCAGGCTTTTCAATCAGTATTGGCTAATTTACCACCCGAAGGTCTCGAAATATTACTTGACCTGAGTGGAGAACCATCACCTGCTATTCTGTTTAAAGTGAAATAATTTGTTGTGTTTGACCAAACTGATGCTGATCATATTCATTTTGCTGAAGTAATACTGCCTCTTGCAGTCGGAAAAACATTTACTTATTCGGTTCCCTCGAACCTTGTTCAGAAAATTGAAACAGGTAAAAGAGTTTTGGTTCAGTTCGGGAAAAAAAAGATTTATACAGGTATAGTAGTTTCACTGCCATCAAAACCACCTGATAATTACGATATTAAACCAATTATTGATATTTTGGATGAGAATCCGGTTGCTACAAAAAAACAGATTGAATTCTGGAAATGGATGGCCGATTATTATTGCTGTTATCCGGGTGAAGTTATGTCGGCAGCACTTCCTTCGAGCATGACACCTGCCAGTGAAAGTAAAATCTGCTTTAATGAAGATTATCCCGGAACTTACATCGGCTTTTCCGAAAGGGAAATGATGATAATTGAAACTTTACAGAAAAGAAAAGAGCTTTCAATTGAGGATATACAGATAATTATTGGTATAAAAAGCGTTGCACCTTTTATTAAACATTTGCAGGAAACAGGTATTATTTTTTTTAAAGAAGAAGTAATTGAAACATATTCACCAAAAAAAGCTATTGTTTATTACCTTCATGAAAATTTCAGATCGAATAAAGATTTACAATTATTGTTTACTGAGCTTGAAAAAGCACCCAAACAACTCGATGTTTTATTGAATTTCAGGCTTTTACAAAAGTCATCATCATTTGTAGCTCATACTGAACTTGTATCCAATAAATCTTTAAGTTTAAATGCATTACAAGGATTGATTAAAAAAGGAATACTGATTAAGCAATATGTTGAGGTTGACCGGATAGAATTTGAAAAAACCAAAGCTGAAATGTTTGTTTTGAAAGATTTTCAGCAAGTGGCATTGGAGCAAATCAACGAGCAATGGAAATCAAAAGATACTGTATTGCTTCATGGGGTAACAAGCAGTGGTAAGACTCACATATACATGAAACTGATAGAGGAAAACCTGGCAAATGGCAAACAGGTTCTTTATCTGGTACCGGAAATAGCACTCACTACTCAGCTTATCAGAAAACTCAGAAGTGCTTTCGGGCAATTTACCGGTGTTTATCACTCGAAATACAATCCTTTTGAACGCTATGAAACATGGTTTAAAGTTTTGAACAATGAATATCGTTTGGTGCTTGGAGTTCGTTCTGCTTTGTTTCTACCATTCAATAATCTGGGATTGATTATCGTTGACGAAGAACATGAATCTACATTTAAACAACATAGTCCGGCACCTCGGTACCATGCCAGAGATGCAGCCATTATTTTAGCCAATTCTTTTAAAGCAAAAACTTTACTGGGTACTGCCACTCCTTCACTTGAAAGTTATTTTAATGCCACTTCGGGCAAATTCGGACTGGTAAATATTAGTAAAAGATATTCAGAAGTTCAACCTCCTGAAATACAATTGGTTGACATGAAAGCTGAATACAAAAAACACTCCAATAAAGCCAATCTTTCATCTGTTTTATTTAATACAACAAATGATATTATCAATAAAGACGAACAGGTAATACTATTTCTGAATCGAAGAGGATATGCTCCGGTAATTGAATGCAAGCAATGCAACTGGATAGTAAAATGTAAAAACTGTGATATCAGCCTGACTTACCACAAGCATTCCAAAATGCTTCATTGCCATTATTGTGGCAGTAAAAAGAAAATACCTTCTTCATGCGAGGTTTGCAATGGAAATTCACTGTTACTAAAAGGATATGGCACTGAAAAAGTGGAAGACGACATTGGAATATTATTTCCGGATACCAAAATATTGAGACTGGATTTAGATACTACAAGGGCAAAACGATCTTATCAAAAAATTATTGAAGGCTTTGAAAAAAGAGAAGCAAATATCCTAATTGGCACTCAAATGGTAACCAAAGGACTTGATTTCGAGCATGTTAAATTAGTCGGGATATTAAATGCAGACCAAATGATTACTTATCCTGATTTTCGTGCAGCAGAACGTTCTTTTCAGTTGATTATGCAGGTAAGCGGCCGGGCAGGCAGACGTGATGAAAGAGGAAAAGTGATGATACAAACTTATGATATTACGAGGCCAATTTTCGCCTATATATCTGATAATGATTATATTGGGTTTTATAATGACGAGGCTTATATTAGAAAAAACTTTAATTATCCTCCATTTTCCCGACTGATAAGTATTACTTTAAAAACTCAATCAATTGATTTATTGCTGAAAGGCAGCAATGTGCTTGCAAAACGACTGAAGATGCATTTTGGAGAACGACTGCTTGGGCCTGAGTTTCCTCCGGTTATGAAAATCAGAAATGAATTTTTGAATCGTATGTTATTAAAATTCGAAAGAAATAATCTTTTTATTGCTGAATCAAAAAAGACCATACTGAACGAAATAGGGAAATTTAATTTTGAGCCTGATTATCGTAAAATACGATGTGTGGTAGATGTGGATCCGTATTAACAATAGGAATTATCTGGTATAACGTATAAAAACGAGTTTTATTGAATATTAATTTGTTATAACTGATAAAAGTGTTATTTTTGCTATAAAAATATTTTATGACTGAATTGTTTAAAAGTTTGCAAAAGTACAATTATTGGGATAGTCCACCAGATGATTTAGGCTTTTTACGTTCATTCTATATAGAAAAACTAACAAATTACCTTGGCAACAAGCTGATAAAGGTACTGGCAGGTCAAAGGCGGGCAGGTAAAAGCTTTATCATGCGACAATTAATATCAGAATTGTTAAAAAGTGGAATTAAGCCAAAAAACATCTTGTATGTGAATTTTGAAATGGCCGATTTCCATGATATTTCAAGTTGGATTATTTTAGATGAATTAGTAAAAGAATATGAGGCTAAAAATAAACCAGAGGGAAAAATGTATTTTTTCTTTGATGAAATACAACGAGTTGAAAAGTGGGAAAAACTCATCAATTCTCTTTCACAAGACTATAAAAAGGAATATGAGATTTTTATAACCGGCTCAAATGCTGATTTATTGACAGGTGAACTGGCAAGCTTATTAAGTGGCAGATATATAAGTTTTGAAATACTGCCGTTTTCATTTTCAGAGTATTGCTCAATAAACAATTTAAAGGAAGGAAAGGAATCATTTAATGAATACTTGGCTGAAGGAGGCTTACCTGAATTTGTAAATCTGAAAACGAATGCTACTAAGCTAAATTATGTTCAGTCACTTAGAGATACTATCATAGTCAGGGATATTATTCAAAGGCATAATATACGAGATGTGGTATTTCTTGAAAATATGTTTAAATACCTGAGCTCAAATATCGGTTCGTTATTTTCAATTAATAATATTGTTAGTTATTTTCTGTCGAATAAAATTACTGCCAATTATGAAAAAGTAATGGATTATATTGGGTTCCTCAAAAATGCATATTTGATTCATGAAGTTGAAAGATATGATTTGAGAGGTAAAGCAATTTTAACCGGTGCAAAAAAATATTATTTGAATGACCTTTCTTTTCGTTCTTATCTTGTTGCTGGCAACCACCCCGGATTTGGTGCCATTCTTGAAAATGCTGTTTTTCTTCACTTTCACCGACTGGGTTATAAAATCTATACAGGAGCAAGTGGCAATAATGAAATTGATTTTATCATCGAAAGTGCAGGAAATAAGAAATATGTTCAGGTTGCTTATGTTTTATCAGATGATGCTGTTATTAAAAGGGAATTTGGTAATCTTGAAAAAATAATGGATAATTATGAAAAAATGGTCATTACTTTGGATGATCTTTCGTTAGGAAACATAAATGGTATAATGCACCTTCAGGCATGGAAACTACCTGAATAATAATAATAAATCTCTTATTCCGGTATCTCAATTCGTTTTTCATTTCTGCCATCTATGTCCATGATGACAAGGTATCTTTCTTCCTGTGCAAAACACTTTTCTACCTTTGTAAATATTGATTTTTCAACAATAATCTTCTTTTTATCTGGAGAAATAGTAAAATGTCCGTAATTTTCGCAAGTACAATAAATTCTCAATAAGTTCAGGTTTTCTCCATCATAATGATAAAGTCCTTTATTTTGAATATTGACTAAAAAATCACTTGAGTTAATCCATTCAATGTCAATTATTGTTTCAGTTTCATTTAATTTATCAAGTACAACTTTTAACAATTTCCCCTTCTCATTATAAATTGCAATCCCATTGACCTGATTATTGGGATGATATTCTGCAACAATGTTGTCATTCCATGAACAATTATTAAATGTTTTGCAATTCCCTGAAGGGTAACAAGGTGTAAACGAATCCATTTTATTTGAATTACCAACGTCTCCTACTATAATCATCTCTGAATAAAAATTATTATTTATTCTATAGTTGCTTGAAAAAATTAACTTATTTTCTCCTTTTTTAAAAACAGGATACTGATCATTAAATCCAAATGAAATTTGCTTCAAATAGCTGCCATCATCTTTTAATAGGTAAATTTTCCAATTTGAGGGAGAAAATACTAATAAATGATTAATGCCCCAATCAATTTGACCTGAATGAGGCATTTTTTTTATTAAAATTTGTTTTTCCTTATTTAATAAATTGTATTTAATCAGATTATAGCTGGAGATTTGTGAATTGGGAAAAGATACTGTATCTATATACCTTTGAATGGATATAATCTCGTTATTATCAATAGGGTTAAAACAAGGGTGTATAAAACAATTACCATCTCTATTCCAATTGGAAATAGCTAGTTGACCATCAGGACAATTAAGTTTAAAGTCATGACATCTTTTTTTTATACCAAATTCATCATTCTCGCAAGAAAGGATAAAAAGTAAAATTGTTAAAAAAATAAGATATTTCATGGAAATGTATTAGATTTTTAAAAATTTAATGTTTTCTATTGAATTCTCATAATTTATTCGATAAAAATAAACTCCCTTT
>Ga0209835_1000029_pt1 | contig 91494 bp, 72 predicted proteins | sample LakKivwa52mmetaG_FD_184138 | JGI IMG/M metagenome (GOLD analysis project Ga0209835, IMG submission 184138) | Anoxic lake water microbial communities from Lake Kivu, Rwanda to study Microbial Dark Matter (Phase II) - Lake Kivu water 52m metaG... | ecosystem: Environmental > Aquatic > Freshwater >...
CGGCCATACCAACGAATATATCTGCGTTCTAACGCTAAAGCGCCTAGGTTAGTCAAATTGGTTTCTAACATAACAATGTTAGCTTTATCTTTTGGTGTTATAGAAGAAATATTATTCACAATGTGAGGAGCAAAGGCTCTCTCACCTTTTCCTTTACCAATATAGTATGGGGTTCCTGCTTTTGCTGTTAAACTGTTTTTGTTACGCAAGTATGCGTAGACGTAATAAATATTATCGCTGGACATATAACCTCCGAGGTTGTCTAGAGTAGTTGGGAGTTCCCGCTCCGCGAACTACACTAATATTTATTTCATCCCAGACAATTCTTTAATCTTTTGGATAGCATCATCCGATGCTTCTTCAATTGATTCTTGTTTGGCAGGTTGCTCAGACGGTTCTTCTTGTTTTGGTTGGCTAAGTTTTTGAGCTAGAAGTCTATGGACCTTTGGCATATGGTCTCTTAACCAATATAAAATAGCCTGACGGCAATCTTGTTCAGAGTCGTCCTGAGCCATAGCTCCTAGCATATCAAACAATGCATCATCACCAATTAAATGGTAAAGAGCACCTATTGCGTTCATAGCATCTACCCCAACTGGGAGCGGCTCTTTGAATAGTTCAACCAAGTTATCGTAGTCGTGATCACCTTCTGGAAGCGACCAGGTACCTTCTTCAACTTGATCCATGTGTTGTGCAAATTCTGTAAGTTCTGCGGTATCGTTACTACCAACTTGTCTTTTATATACTTTGTATGCTGTTTCTACTGTGCGATCAATGCGTGGATCAACTTTCTCTTGACGGAATTTGTGACGTAGCTCTGCAGGATCAAACTCTTCAAATGAATCTGGCTCTACTCCACGAGATTCCCATGTTGCTTTATATTCGCTATACCCGTTACGGCCCTTAAGGCTGTTAACTAACTTTTGGGTGTGTAAGTAGTGTTTTGCTGCTGAACTAACAATATCGTCTGCTGTTTCATCAACAAATTCTTTACCTCGTGTTCCACGCATAAACTCACGCAATGTAGAGCATTCATGACATAATTCAGTAATGTGCTCACCGAAGTCGTCATAAATGTTGCCGCCTTCAGCAACGTGGCGGGCAAGTGCTCTTGCTTCTGCCAAACTGTTAGAAGGAACTTTAAAGCGTTCGCCTGCTGTATTTTCAATGAAGATGCTTTCAATAGCACGACTGCGGGCACCGCGTACTTCGTCCATGACTGGCTTGCTATGCTTAATAATGATACGGGCATTTTTACGAGCAACATCTTGTGCTGACTGTTGGCGGTTGATGCCGTAGATCTTTGACTCGCGCAAACGAACTGGGCCGCCTATTGGCTTACCATATTGGCTCACTCTAACTACGCTTATAGCACCTCTTGCCTTAGCTCTTTTAATTGCTTCGGTCCGGCTTGGAGCAAAGAAGCGTTCAATCTTATTACCACCAAAGTACATCTCATATCGTGCATTAGGTGTCTTTGCTTCACCTACTGGTTCGTTACCGTACGGTATGAACGGTGGAACATCTAACGGAAGTGCTGGGTCGTGTGATTCAGTTGTGTTTGTCTGAGCTCTTTGTTGAGAAAGCAATGCACGTAATTTTTTACGATGCATTGTTGCCATCGGACCTTTATACTGTGCATTAGCTAACCCTTGTTGGTGGAACTCAATTTGCTTATCTAACTCACTCTTTTCTGCAGATTCTGGGATAGCAGGTGATAAATTGCCACGTTTAGCTTGTTCTAAGTCACGAGTACCATATACTTCAGCATCGAACTTTTCACACCAGTCTGCTAACTGCTCGTAGTTCTTAAACGATTTTCGCCAAGGTAAACGCTTCATTCCTTTAATGCCGTATGCTTCTATTGTGTGGCTTGGCGGGGTGCGGCTGATCGACTCGGCAACTTTTTCAACATTTATTTTAACCGGTTCTTCGCCAAATAACAGCTTTAATCGAGGAAGTTCTATTTTTAGGTTTGCGAGTGATTTAACAGGATAACTAAGATTTCCGTTAGGGTCTGCTTCAAACCCGAATTTGCGAGCAGCAGCTTTTGCTTTTTCTATACTCCCAGAGAAGTTTCTTTCTAAATAGGTTTTAGAAAACATTTCTGGAAAATGTAAATAATACCGAATCAATTCTTCGTCGGCTCTGTCAGATGGATAGATGCCAGAATGTTGCCAATTTGGGTGTACTGCACCGTGATTACCTCTAGCAAGTAAAGCAGAAAATCCTATAGGGGTCCCAGCTTCGTTAACATTTTTTAATAAAGGATGATCAATGTGACCGCGCTTCTTCAACAGCATACGTTTAGTATGATCGGGTAACTTTTCCCATGCAAGCGTGCCAATAGCAGGATATTTCTTTTTGGGTGCATCCATAGATAAAGGACGCAATGGTGCACCACTAACTGCTTTAGTAGTCATTGCCGATTCAGCAATGTAACCTTTGCCTGATTTCTCGTCCCACTTAGCAACAACTTTGCCGTCAGGGGTAACTAAAAGTTTTTCGGTACTGCGTGAAATGTACTCGCACTCATCGTCGTACTTACGAGCATTAAGTGCGTCGATTGCCATATCCCATTCGATGTATTCGCTAAACCAACTTTTAGAGTCTCTAATAACTGCACCTGGCATATGATCTACATCAAATGGGAAGCCACCTTTAAAGTTATACGACTCAGAAACATCGTTCTTCTGATATAGGCTATCTGATACTGCTTGCTGTTTTACATCTTTAATATCTAAGCTGCTACGGGAGATATCGCGAGTATCGAACGCTAACATATGTCTCTTTGCAAACATGCGTACCGATCGTAAAAAGTCATACCACTCGTTCTTTTGTAAGTCATCTAACTTTTCAGTAATGGTTTTGCTAAAGTAAATCTTTAGACTTTTCTCGTCGATTAAACTAATGTGAATGTTTCCAAAATTAGTACCATCTTTGCTTACGAAATCAAAGTTAAAAAATCTCGCTAAGGAAGGATCTTGTGTGTTATTTGCTTTTTCGTCGCCAATACTAATTTTTTCAAATCGTGAACGAATTTTTTCGAATAGGTCTTCGGCTGTGTTTGCAATGTTTAAACTCATAAGGTTATCCTGTAGCTATAATACTGTATTTAGCATTTAACCGAAGACCGCAATGAACGGAAGGGGTTCCTCAAAGGACTCTGCAACACCGCGGAGTTCGTCGTCGAAATTAGCATCAAACGACTGCAATGTTTGGGCCATTCGAACAATCAGCAGAGTTGAGGTAACTAAGTCGTCAGTTTCTCCTATTTTAGCTGCATATGAGTTTGCTGCGGCTACGAATGTTTTTAACTCGCTAATTAAGCTCTTACTAGTAATAAGCATACGCTTAGTCTCAATCAATGCTTTAAACTTCGAGCAGGCTGCTAATTTAGACTTATGTGTGGTGTTAAATCCTTTACGGTAAGATCGCGACACTCCTGCTTTGCGTGGCTCACTTAAGAAGATACCACGTATATTCTCTTCGCCGATTTCACTAATAGCAAGAAGGGCAGCTTCGCCTAACGTATTATTTTCTACGCTATAGTAAATGCTATGTTCGTCGTTTGTTATATCAGCAATATACGAGCAGATTTCTTTCATTAAGAAAATTTGTTTCTGTATTGGAGTCTTATTATGATACCACTCCCCGACTTGTTTTAAGTTTGGTAATTCAAATATTTGTATAGCTGCGTTGTCGCCGCCGGTTCCTAACGACGGATCTAGTGCAATTAAATAAGTTCCGTGTTTTTCTGGTTTCTTGTACCAGCGAATTTGCCCTTGCTTCTCTATAGGGTCAATTCCTGCTAATTCAACTAATGTTGTTGGAGCAATAAGTGTTTCATCAAAAATCAAAAATTCACATCCTACCTCACGACGAAATCTGTCTTCACCTAATTGTGCTTTTTGTTCTGCTGCCCACTTTTCATCTCTATCTGGATGTTCAGTCCAATAAGATCGATATGCTTTGAATCCGTTTATTCCTAAATCAGTTGTGTTACCAAACTCGTCTACACATTTGTTAGCTTGCTTCCATATTAGCGCAAACTGATCTTCATCTGAGTTTGGAGTAGAAGTAATAATACATCGACCACCAGTTGACAGCGTTGGAGATATAGATGTCCAAAATTCTTTTGCTATAGTAGGACGGACGAACGCAAACTCATCACAATATAGCAACGAAATAGATAAGCCTCGCCCAGTATTCTCTGTAGTTGCAGTAGAAATAATACGAGATCCATTCTCGAATTCTATACTACCTTTGTTATACGATGTTACACCTGCTCTAATGTAGTCTGGGCACCCTTCGTATCCGTATCTAATTCTCTGCATAATTTCCAAGGAACCACTATGTTTGTGAGCAGCAACTAATATTGTGCTGTCTGGCCTAAACATTGCTTCCCATAATAAGTAACCAGCAGCAGTAGTAGTTTTACCTGTTTGTCGCGGCATTAGACTAATCGAGAATCGGTAGTTATGATATGTATCAACTAACCTTGTTTGATAGTCATACGGGTGATAACCCATCTGCCCTTTAGTTGGGTGTTGAATCTTAAAATAATTATTTAAAAAATAGTGAGGTCCGGAGTTTGGATCTGCACACTTTGCAATCTCAACAATTTGCTGCTCCGACCAAGTTTCTTCTTGGTGTGCACGTTTTATTAAAACTCCCTCGAGACTCTTAGACATACCTGTATTTATATTTCAAAGTTGCCGCCAAAGCCTGGTAGTTTAGCCATGTGCTGTGTAAATACCTGTTGTTTAACTGCATGAGTAACTTCGTTAATACCGTATAGTACAGGTTTGTAAGTGTAATATTTAAACTTATCGTTAAATTTATCAAAGCTAACTCTATAATCCCTCGGATCGCTTATTTGATCTTTTACCTCTATTTGCGATGGTTTTATTTGTGGTAATGTTTGCAGGATTAATTCTATTAACGACTGTTTTGTAAAATTATTTGTTTCGTGCCCTACATTAAACACTTCTCCTGCAATAGCATTGTCTGGTGCATGTATAAGTATGTCAAACGCTTTAGCGAAATCATATACATGGCAATATGGACGCCATGCATTTAATCCGAATACATCTAAGGTTTGTCCCATTAACAACTTGTAAACAAATTCATTGATAGTTAAATCTAATCTCATACGCCCAGCAACACCAAATGCTGTTGCGAAACGTAGTATAACCGGAGAAAACTTGTTAGTTGTAGATTGTGTGTCTAATAGATATTCTTCTATAGCCACTTTATCTTCTGCATATAACGAGAGAGGAGTTAATTTAAACGTTTCGTCTGCTAACACCCCATTTTCTACTAACCCGTAATTAGAGCACGACGAAACAAAGATAAACTTAACATTCTTTGTTTTAAAATAGTCAATTACATTAATAGTATCATAGTAATTAACTTGCTTTGATTGGTCCGGATACTTCTTTGTAATTGAGTCACCGACCAAGCCTGCTAATACAATTACAGCATCGACATCTTTAGAATATTGGTCTAATAATAAATGGTCTGCAAAGTTGCCATTTACAAATGTATAATTAGGATAACTTAAAAAAGGAAGTATAGCAGATTGTTGTTGATAACATACATTATCTATACATATTACGTTGTAATTCCTGGCTAAGAAGTATGCAGTGGTTGCAGTGCCTAAGTAGCCTGCACCACCTAATATTAAAATATTTTTCATTCGTCTGATTGAGTATCTTGCGTAGTCTGATTTATTACTTGTTGCAAATGCTGTACTACAGAATTTATAGTATTAAAACTATTTACAAACTTCTTATCATCTGTAGATAAAAATGCATCAGGAATAACCGCATCTTGTGCTATTCCTAAAAAGTCAGCACTTGTAATTTTGTATTGCTTCATTTTGTTTTGCGTTTAATCGGGCCTTTTGGGGTTATCGGACTTTTTCGTATTAATGGTATCTATCTCGTTCGAGTTACGAGGGGTTACTTGCGTCCCTGTTACCCCCCATAGTTCTTGCTGCGGCGTCTATAATAGCTTGTTCGGCGTCAGTATAAGCAACTGTCGTTGCCATAATTCCAGGTATAGGGCCTTCTTTATCGCCTTGCTCGGGACCAGAAGCTAATGCTATGCCGAATCGATAACAAGCATATGCTCCGTCAGCGTTACCAAATGCCTGCATGCCTCTAATTGCTGCGGTTGCGCTCTTACGGAGCTCGCCTTCTCTAATAAACTCTTTAGCTCTCATAACGTACCGGTAGGAGCATATGGGTTCACTGGCTTATCCTCGTCGCCTTGTTGTGCTGGGTAAACAGGATATTGTTCTTCCATTATAAGCCTGCTAACTTTTTAATATCTTCTACGCTCTCGCCGCGCATCATTGCAAGCTCGTGACGTTCTTGTTCGCCACCGTATGCAGGTGCTCCGTCTTTAGCCATCGGGATGTTATTTTTAACTGGACGGAAGAACTCATTGTCTAACGGATAACCATCGTAAAACGCATCAAACAGATCATCAGCTGCATATTTGTCTGCCCACCCCCCAATGCACTTTGCCCAAGAGTCTGTACTTAATTTAGCACCGTCTGATGCTGTAATAACTGTTGGGTTATTTACATCAAACAAGTAAGCGTAGCTACCACCTTTAAACCAGGCCTTGCCGCCGAACTCATCTGTTAAGAATTCTGCGATCCAGCGATTAATTGCTTGTTCGTCATCTGGATCAAATCCTGTGGCTTCAGATAATTGACTGCTTGACTCAGTTGCTTTTTCTTTTGCTGAAAAGAACTCGTCTGGTTCAAGTTCATCTTTTGCTATCTTTTGTGCAACTTTACTATTTCTTACACCTTGTCCTGCTATCCCGAGTTCATAATTTTTATACTCCCATGTTCCGGGTGTATACGGATTAGGTTTACTGCGACTGATCGACTCACTTACAAATTCTGTTTCTTGCAAATATTGTTTAAACGTTTTCATTATTTTGTTCTCATAACCAAGGTATCGATTTTACTCTCAATAACTGCAATTCTTGTGGTTCTTTCGTCGATCCTTGCCACAGTTTCGCTTAATGCTTGAACCTTTGCATCAAGGTTATCTATCTTGTTTGTTTGATACACTATTACCCCACTCGATGCACTAACTGCTACTAAGAATGCAATAATAACCCAGTGTTTAAGAACCCACTCAACTGTAGACTCGTCGTGGGAACTTTTTGATTTAGTTGTATGAGCAGTCATTATAGTCATTATTTCTTCTTAGCTGGACGACCACGCTTCTTTGGTGCTGTGTCTTCGTCCTTCTCTACTTCGTCTTTTTGCTTAGATCCGCCGTAAGCTGCACCTTTAACTGTTTTAACTGCTGGTTCTTTCTTGCCCTTGGACTTTGCACCCCACCAATCATCATCCGCTTCAGCAGCCTTTTTATCTGCTAAATCATCAGCTTTGCCTTCTTTAATAGCTTGATACTCTGCCCATAAGCTTTCTTCGAGTGGATTGTCGCCACCTGTTAAACCACCTCGATTCGACATCTTCTTAGACTTATGCAAATCGTTACCGGAAGGAATAGATGCACTGATATCGGCGGTCTTCTCATCTGGTGTATTGTCGTAAACTTTATCACCACGATCTTTACGATCTTCTTTGCTTTCAGCTAAGTCGTCTTCTTCTTCCCAGTTTGTATCGTCGTCATCATCTTCGCGATCTGCTGAACGAATAGGTTCCTTATCTTCCTTAGCTTCGCTGAATATACCCATTAACTTAGCTAAGTCTCCGCCTTGTGACTGACTTGCAACAGGGCTTGCTGCACAAGAAGCAGTGTCAACTACTTCTACGCTACTAGGAGTTTTAACTTCTGCTTCTACGCCGCTTAACTTCTTAATAATATCCAAAGCATCTTCATCTTCTGCATTGATGCTAACATTAATGCTTTCATTCATTCCAGTCATACTTTCTTCCTTTAATGTACCGCATAATTTGCAAGTGCCGTCTGTGTTAGTTACTGTGTTAGTATGGCAGGTCGGACATGCATATCGTAATCCGCCATCTTCTTCTAACTCTGGAACTGCGGCTAAGTTGTTAACCATGTTTGTTGTTGGCTCTACTTTTTCTTGTTTTTGTCCGAAGCCAATGCGAACTTCTTCGCCGTCAACTGCTTCAATATGTGGTTCTGCCGTAATACGAACATCGTTCTTTAATGCGTTAATTACTACTCGTGCGGTTGAGCGGCCAATAACAATTAACCCGTTACTAAAGAAGAAATCGTATCCGTTGTCTAAGCCAACATTAGTTAAGATGTCAGTTACTAAACCTTCTAACCCTTCAGTAACAATTTCTTCGCCTGGCTGAATTTGTGGGATTGCTGCATCGTCTTGCAAATAATCTTCACGGCCAGCATCGCGTTCTAAATCATAATGACCCGCAGCATCGTATGCTCCTGCTGAATCTAAATTACCGTCTGCATCATGCCAATCTGCTTCGAGTTCCTCACCGTGAGTGATATCTGAGCCAGGTGCTTTATAATTAAGTTCGTCATCTAAACGCTGGGAAACCCATTCAACTGGATCTCCGGTCCGTGCCTTAGCTACACCGTATGGCATTTCACCTTGATCAGAATAATAGTCAAATAATGCTTCATACAGTTCTGTGTCAAGGTCTTCACCTCGCTGGAAAGCTTTTACTTCTGCTTTAAAACGGTTAAGAATGTGAGATAAGGTATCGTTTCCTGTTTCAAACATAACACCTTCGCTTAAAAGTTGTAATCCTTTTTTAATATCGTACATAGTATCTTTACCTTCTGTTTTCTTATTAGCATTGTCTAGCATACCACGCTTATTTGCTGTTGCCCATGCAATGTTCTCTGCTTCTTTATCTGTTTTTCCGAGATCTTTTTCGCTTGACTTAATGTGTCCTACCATACGATCTACTTTAGCACCTTCGTTAGTAGATTCGCCGTAAATTCGGTCTTTTGCTGCTTCTTCGACAGCAATAACTAAATCATCCATATCATACTGTACATCTTCTACTGGAATCTCAATTCCGTTTTCGTCGGTGACTCGTATAAGGGTTACTTCTGTATCGTGTCCTGGGCCCGGAGTCCAGCTATCTGCGTCACCGTTGTCACGCTCTGCTAAACTGTAATCAAACTCTAACTGAACTGGAATTTCTTCGTCGTTAGCATCGTAGCAATATCCGTCTGCTGTACCTTGGCCACTGCGTGGGTCAAGTTTAGCATACTCGATTACTTGCAAGTTTAATGTGTGGCGCTCTGCAGCTTCACCGATTGACTCCATTGGACCGCGTGTTCTATATGCTGCGTAATCTGCTGCTGCGTAATCTGCATAACTATCGTCACGGTCATCAAAGTCATATGGGCCATCGTCCTGTATGTCACTGCCAAAACCGCAATGCTCGCAGGGCTTGCCTTTATTCTGCCAGGTTACTACACGGGTTTCGCCACATTGTGGACAATCTTCTTCGTCTGGTGGCTCAGATGGTCCTTTAGCTTCGCCGAGGGCACCACCATCGTCTTGCGTTGGGATATTAGGCATCTCTGGGTAATCTGCACCGTTCCTTGGATCAATGCCCTCTATTAAATGTAGTTTTCTTAGGATATCACGAATCATTTTCTGTTATCCTTTGAGAAAGGACTTGTATTATTCTGTGGTGTGTCGTTAGTTGTTTTAGCTTTAGCTGTTTTCTCACCTTCGACATCATACTTGCGTGTCTGTAGGTCTTTAAGGAAGCTACCAACCTTCATGTCGCCAACTTGTTCTTGTGCGCTTTCGCCTGCTTCTAATTCTTTAGTTAGGATAGATTCTTTTGGACCAAACACTGCGTCTGGAGAAATTTTATCACCAATTTCAAACTGTCCTTTTGTATATACATACACCGATGCAGTTGGAATAAGAGCTCTACTTACAATTAAGTTTCTAATGTTGTCTTCGTTTGTTGGGAAGCGAACCGATACATCAACAAGGGATGCTTCGATTGGCCCCATTGATGGAAATTCTCTGTGTGCTTGCATAGGGATATGAGTAACTTTCCCAACCTTTACTAAATCAACTGCCTTTAATGCAGCCTCAATTTGATCAAGGTGCAAGTCTTGCACTCGCATTGCGATTTTCACTTTAAAATCGTATGTTTTTTGATCACTCTCAATTAAATATTCGCTAAAACTTTTCATAGTTAAACCCTATCCGTTATGTATTTATACAAAATTGCAATTATGTTTCTTTGGTTTTGCCTAAAATCTGCTGTAACAATGCATTTCTATCGAGAACTACGCCTTTCCCATCTTCGGCTTCGTCAATTGGATTGCTAGATTTGGCTTTTAATGCACGCTCTTTTTGATCTAGACCAGCCTTCTTCAATTGAAGATCAATCATTTTAAGCTTTTTGTCAATCTTAGTTTGTTTTGCAGTTATTGCATGACCTAGCAATGTTGCAGCAGACTGGATAATTGGTCCACTATAACGCGGCTCAACATTCATACTTAGATTGATAAGATCTTCAAAAGTAGTTCTAGATAGGTCTGACAAGTCGTCCAACTCTTTATCAGCAGCATCTAAGTCTCGAACTAATGGTAAAGCTTCGTCGATCTTGCTAATTGCAGAATCAATTTCTGCAATTATTTCGTTAGTTTCCTCAGGATTCTTAGATATTTCTTCTATAGCATCAGCTTCGTCGTCAGCCGATTTTAGATCCAATAATTCTTCTAGCTTTCTAATTTTATATACTCCAATATATGAGTATATTTATTATCTTTTCCGTCCATTGAAGAAGAGATGTTCTTCAGTTATAACACGAAAGGTAAGTCCGTTTTGTTTGCACCAGGCCGATGCAGCCCGCCATTTTTCACCATTAACAATTGCCATAATTTTGTCTCTTTGGCTTTTTGCTTCATTAATACTAACTTCTTTTTTTGGTTTTATTTCCCATACTTCACCGTGCGTTTTATCGTCTTTATCAACAAACACAACAAAAAAGTCTGGTACGTAATTTGTTGCTTTTCCGGTGATTGGGTTTCTATAAGGAATTCGAATATTTTCGCTTGCCCACTGTGTGATGCTAGGATGGTTGTCACAAAAGTTCATAACTGCCCACTCCCACGAGCTACGATAACGAACTGAGCCTCTGCCTAAATACTTGTCTGGATGTTTAGGCGTAAAGATACCTTGTGCATATGTTCCCATTACGGTAAGATACACCTCTTAATATACTTGTTAACCTCTGGAGCACTGTTAACTCCTAGCATACTAGTGCCGATCCTGTTGTAATTTAAGAACATAGCCAAGTAGTTGTTGAGTTCGCCAGGCTTTACTTTAGTAAACTCGTTTAGTGTATGCATAGGGTCAATGCCTTGTGTAACACTTGTAAAAATAATACCGCTAGCTAAAATCTTTGCGCTCTCTGTGCTGCCAGTAACTTTTTCAAAATGGCTTAACACCGCATCATTGACCTCAGACGAAACTGTCCAATCTTGTGTGTAGTAATTATTGTAGTATTTTTTAACCTCGTTTGCATTAGTTAAATCTACTGCCCCGATGTTGGTAGGTAAAGACATATGTTATTCCTTTTAAGGGTCTGGCGGAATGTACTTATTGTCAACTGCTTCATTATTTGATAAAACTTTACCCACTGTTTTAGTAAACTTTGATGCTACTTTGCCAATTTGGTCAGTCATACCAGACACTTGCTTTTTAACACTCCCTAAGGTAGCTTCTAAACCTGTTGCAAACGATGCTGCCTGAGTTGCACCTGGTGTAGCTGACACTCCGCCGTTGATACCTGGGGATTGGTTTAGTAATCGCTCGTTTGGCCCACCGCTTGCCATTGAAGAACCTAATCCTGGGAAAGATACCTTACTAAACGGATTAGAACTAGTTAAAATGTTTGTACCTAATGTTTTTAAATCCTCAATCGCAACTTTCTTAAGATCAGTGTTTTCATTCTTCATGATTGCTCGGCCAGCAGTTAGTAACCCGCCGCCAACATTCCTACTACTTAGCATTCCCGACACGCCTGATATCGAATCAACAATACCACCAGGGCCAATAAGGCTGTTGGTGCCGCCGCCGAGCGATGTTAGTGGGCTAGGCCCTTTGTCATAATGCAACTCAGCAAACCCATTAACAGTTGAAGCTGATACCTTACCGTAAGAATAGAGAACTGTCTCAAAGTCAACCGACATATCAACCTGCATTGTGTTTGATGTATCAGTGTTTGAATGCTCGCCGAACTTCCACGATTTAATAGTTGGGTTGACTAAAATGTATTCAGTAAATTCTTTTTGATGCAAGCTGTAAATGCGGATCGCGTTAATGTAGGGGAGAACGTCGAAGTTTCCACTATCCTGTCTTTGTGTATAGCCCCATTGCTTTGGTGCACCTGCATTATTGTACTTGTGTGGGGTTTGGTATTGTTGGAATGTGTGATCAGTATCTCTAAAATAATATGAGTAATAGTCGTACCAAAACATACGCATAACGTCGGCGCTGTCATCGTGGAAGGTCATGCTGACTGCATCGTACTTTACACCGTTCTGAATAATGTTTGGGCGATTGTATGCGTTCATCACCTTAGTTTCCATAGTGTACTTAGGTAAACTTACAGTCTTTGCTAACATCCCCATCTCGACCTTTTCGTTTTTACCGATGCGAGTAGCTGCTGGATTTAAGTCAAACGCAACATGGAATAAGAACCCGTACTTTGGCGATAAGTTATAGTTGTTATCAACAAATATTTTAGTCGCATGTTGCCAATTTCTAACCTGATCCCCGGTTAACGATTGGCTAACAAAGTTGTTTAAAAAGCTCATACTGATCCTCTGTATATATTATTTAGCCAATAAAAAATGCGGGGGTTACCCGCATTTTTGTTTTTACTATTAGTAAAATTAGCCTGTAGTGACTGCGCCCAATGTTCTTCCCACATTAGTACCAACACCTGTACCGCCTGGGGTCTGGAGAGCGTTATCATAACGTAATGTTATGTTAATCTCAACTGGATCACTCGATGCATAATCCATATCGTTGTAGTCAACTTGGCTGATTAAGCAACCGTACATTTCCCATGTCTCTAACACTGTTGGGTTGTGTGCTCCGTTACCGCCGTCTAAGATTTCTAACTTAGTTGTGAACTTGTAGTCGATACCTGCTGATGCTGAGGCTTGTTCCATAAAGTCGAATTGCTTTTGGATTTGTTCACCAACTAACTTGCTAATGTTACCTACTGCATCATCGCGTAATACGCAGTTAACCTCTTGCCACTCTGGCTTACCAGCAAGATATACTTTGCTGTTGTAAACGTCGATAGTAATCGGATTAAAGTTTGCGCTTGGACGCTTAAAGGTTTTTACTTGCTTTGTTAATTCTGTCTTGTCTGAACTCACTCCGAAGTTTAAGAAGGAAACACGGAAGCGATACTTTAGTTTAGGCATTAACAAGCCTTGAGTTGTTGCGCTCTGGCTACCTGCTAATGGTACGGTAAATTTAGTTAATGATGAAGCTGACATTCTGATCTCCCTCAAAAGAGTTGTTAATAATATTTACCAGTAGATTTTAGATTTTGGTATATTTACACAAAAACATTATATGGGTAGTTTATTTCAATAAATTCTGCACTGCTGTTATCACATCGCTGACTGTTTTCACGTTGCTCAACTCGTCTGGTATTTCTATTCCGAACTTAGATTCAATCTCCATTACTAACTCAACCATGTCTAAAGAATCAGCACCTAAGTCATCTTTTATGTTTTTTTCTAACGTAACTTCATGTAACTTTACTGTTAACATCTCAGCAATTATTGTTCTCACTGTATCATTAATTTCATTCATATTTCTCTCCAAATATATACTCAAAATAATAGGACCATTTCTTTCTAGTCCTATTATTTACCCTGCCTTCCCATCCCTAGGAATTAATTACCTGCTGCAATTGCTCCTGGATTCTTTAAGCGAATTGGAATGTAAACAAACTCAACTGCTTTCATTGGTTCAATTGCTACATCACAGTATAACTCGTTTCTTGCAATACGATCTGGTGTATTGTTTGTTTCGTCACAAACAACTAAGAAGTCGTAAATACCGCGCTTTGCAATCAAGTCGTTAAATCCGCTCTCAACAACTGCCTTGAACTCATTACGTGTTTGTGCATCGTTTGGCTCAAACAAGTAACCATCAGCAACGTGTGCAAGAATTGTACGGATATAGTTCACTAAACGAGCAACGTTAACACGATCCATTGAACTTGCAAATGGATTGCGTGTCTTCTGTCCCCAAACAACTAAACCAACGCTAGGAAGGATTGTAATTGGGTTGATGTTTAGTGTGTACAATGCGTCACGCTTACCTTGATTCAATGCATCACGCATGAATGCGCCTGTCTTGAGGTCAACGTAGCCAACGTCGGTTGCATTGTCAACTAAGCCGCGGCGTGCACCAGCTGGAGCAAACCATGGATAGCTAACTTGGTCGTTACGGATAAACGTTCTAAGAGCAACGTGACTTGGCGGAACAACAATTGTGTTACCTTGTAAGTCATTGGTTAATGCACTTGGATAGTATACTGCTAAGTATGGATCTGCGGTTGATAAGCCATCGCCGTTTCTATTATGTGACCAGTCAGTGAAGCTAATAATGTCTGCTTTCATCGACATTGGTGTATCACCAATAATAAACGCAGTGTTCTTACGATCATTGTTTAGCATAACCATATTGCTAATTAACTCTGGATAACCTGGAGTGCACATTAAGTTAAACTGGAAACTTTCCTCGCGGATTGTATCGCTTGCATCTAGTGCGCCGCGCATTGCTTTAACAACCATATTACGTTGTGCCTTACGACCAGCATATGGCGAACCGTTATTCATTAAGCCGCTTGCTGTTACCCAAGTTGTCTTTACTTCAGGTAAAGTCTTGTTTGGGAAAGCATCTTCGTTAAAGTAATTAGCGACGTATTTCTTAATGTTGAAGCCTGAACGACGTGTGTTGAACAGTAATGTTCCGCGTGGATACAATCTGTAGTCTGGGCAATCTAAATCAACGTAGTTACTTCTTTGCATATCTGGAATGCTTGGGAAATCGCCCATTGTTGGATCAACTGTGCCGCTTGTATCCCAACGTGCATCGGCAAACACAATACCGTTTTGTGTAAAGCGATCTGCGTTGTCAATTAACTTCCACTGGTTAGTTGCAGTCCAACGATAGATTACTGGGAAGTTCTCTAAGTCGCCGGTGTCAATCCATAAATCACCCGGAACTAATGCAGTTGCATCGCTCTGTGTCTTTGGAGGAATCGGTGCAAGGATTGGACCATTTGGATCTGTCTGGGTTAAGTTATAACCACGTGCATCGCTGCTAATATTTTTGTATCCTTTCCAACCACCAAAGTCATTGATCATAATGTCGTTGTCTAGTGGGCTGTTGTAGTACCACATTGTGCCATCAGCAGGAGCCTGGAATGGCTGTGCAGTTGAATATGTGTATACCAATGTATCAAAGTTAGACAATGTCATAAAACCATTTAATGGATTGTAACGAATTCCGTTTGTGGTGCTATTAAACCCTGCTGTAGTCAATGGTGTACCGGATAAATTCTTAATTGCAATTCTACCGCCTAAAGTATGAGTGAACATAATCGCACCTGTTGAATCTACAGTTGCTTGGACATATGGAATATTTGCAGCTAAGACCGACGACACAAAAGCATCTGCAGTCGTCCCGTTAATTGTTACAGTTGACTGAGACAGATCAGGTGATCCTAGCACAGTTGCTAACACTGTAAATGTGTCACCGACTGTAAACACCATTGGTGACAACGGAACATCTCCAGTAATCTTTGTAGCACCTTGTGTTTCTCTTACGAACGGCTTAAATGTAATTCCGTTAGCATTTACATTGAGATTTCCAGTACTAATGTAAAGTGATCCTGGAGAAATTCCCATGCCGCCAGCTGCTGGATCTAACTTGTATAACGCATCTGCTTCTGCTTCAAATACAGGAGTTGCAATCTGTCCCCAACTATTTGTTTCTGCGTTGTAAGACTTAATCGATATATTTGTTCCGTTGCCTATTGTTGATGTTTTAATCCAGACCGAACCAGTTGGGCGAGGTGTACTATCAGTAACTCTCCAGTCCGGAATCTGAACGTAATCACCAAAGCTCGTTGTTGGTGATGCATACACTTTAGCTGCGATTCCCATTGCAGCTAACGGATTGTTTGCTCCGTCAATAATGTTAAGCAATCCGTCAACTACCGAACCGTTACTTGCAGCCCCGCTTGTTGCAAAAATCTCTAACTTACCAAGTGCATTTTCTCTCGCGGTAACCCCTGGAATATTTGCACTATTAATTGCAGATGCTGCTAACTGAACAGTAGAACCCGGAATAATAACAGTAATTGTGTTAATAGTTAACTCACTGCTTGGGGTTAATACTGGATTGCCTTCACTACCAACAACTGTTGGGAAAGCTTGTTGCCAACCAGTTGTTCCTACCCATGCCCACACGTTATCGTAACGCTTGTAGTACAGTGCGTTATTATTGTTTGTTGCAACAATAGCATACGAACCAACTGTACCAAACGACTCTTTAGGCATCACTAAACCTACGTTAGTAATAGTGTCGCTCTCTTTTGTAATAACTGTTGGCTTCTGATTTGTAAACTCTTGGGTAGTTGCATCCCACTCGTAAACTCCCCATGCTGTTTCTGTTAAGTCTAACCAATATGTGCCATTTTCTGGTGGGCTAATTGGGCGAACACTCGTACCAGTAAGTTGATCTAAATCAATGTCTGCTCGCATAACATATGCGCGGTTAGCCATACCCATTGCACTATAAGCGGCCATTAAACCGTACTCGTTCAATTCACCTGCATGAATCGGAGTACCTGCTGCGGTTTGCTTAAATTCTGGATAACCAAAGAATGTTACTAAGTCTCGCTGACTAGATACAGCAACTAATTTATTTGCGTTTTCTTTACGAGTACCGTCTGCAACAACGTTGTTGAATAATTTGTTTTCGCTTGTTGCTAACAAAATAAACGGAACTGTTCCTACCGCAGTTGGAAGATACTGGCTCTCGTCAGTAACTGTAATGCTAAGACCTGGTGATACTAATTGTGCCATAATGTATATCCTTTAAAGTGTAGTCTTTTTGACTTTAATATATTTAGTTTGGTTACTATTAAACACCATGTTTAGGTGCCATACTATAGGGAAACCAGGTTAAATACAGTATGAGCAGAAAAACATGTCCTGTATGTGAGATTAGACCAGTGGCTATTGCATACCATCGAAACGGAAAAACCTACTACAGGAATCGCTGCGACACTTGTATCAGGGCAAGGAAGCAAATTAAACCTAAACCCGCAGGGTGGATTAAAAGTGGATACAAGAAAAAGCCGCATTGCGAAAAATGCGGCTTCAAGGCAAAACATAAAGAACAATTAACTGTTGTTTACGTCGACGGCAATACCACAAACATTGATTGGTTTAACCTAAAAACTATTTGCTTAAACTGCGAAGCAGAAATTAAGCACATAGGAGTTGCGTGGAAGCCTTCAGGGCTAGTACCAGACCTTTAAGATGCAAGAACATCAAAACATAGTTCTTTATTAATAGAGTCGTACAGCTCATCAACGCTACCATCGTTATCAATGACTATGTCAAAATCTGTACCAATCCATTCCCACTCTGACGTGTGTATTCTACAGTTAACTGGATTAGGCTCTGCTTCTGGTAACGACGCTATAATCCTCATTCTTGTTTTTGTTTCGTCGTTTTTTGTCAGATTATACTTATATGCCCAATTATACCAGGCTGGCTTTTCTCCACGTTCTACACAAATTAGCTTTGCTCCTAAGCCAGCCAGCATTGTTAGTTCATTTGGGTAACGAGCATCTGATATAACAATATTTTGACCAGAGAAAGATGTAATCTTTCTCTCTAAGGATCGAATCCAGATGTCGTCATGGAAATGTTTTCGGCACACATCTGTTCCCCATAGTTGCAACATTAATCTAGGGGTTAAGTTAGGCATGTTTAGTTTGTCTGCCCACCAAGTGTCAACTGTATCTCGCCATGCTCTAGATTCTTTAGTTGATCCTTCAAGCATTGTGCGATCCCACCCAAACACTACAGAGACCATATCTTTAACCGACGAAGCAAACGATTCTTTTTTAAACCCGTGTTCTTTTACTAAAAAATCTGCAACTGTGTCTTTGCCGGACCCTATAAGCCCTGATACCGAAATTAAAATTTTACTTTCCTTAAAATTATATTTTACAAGTTCTTAAAGAAATCGTCAAATAATTGTTGTTCAGTTTTGTCGCAGCGATCTCTCTTAGCTGAATTTTCTTTTCGATCGATTACCTGCAAATTTGTCCAGTGTCCGATTATATACGGCGGGATATTATTTTTAAACCCCGTACTTTTGCTAAAAATATGGTCGACCGTTGGATCATTGATATTGTTGTTTACACAAATCTTATCTGCATTCTCCTGGAGGTGCGCCTTAGTAAATTTACTAACCATATAATTATACAATTTTCTTTTATCACGCAGATGCAATGGTGTTGCTCCGTTAGATAGTTGATATTCTCTGGACTTCTTACCTATTATCTTTTTAATAAGTTCAACTTTACTCGGATTATCTACACCGTATTTGTTGAAAAAAGTTTGTTTTGTTTTTTCTTTTTGTTCTTCTGTGTATGTGTCTTTGCTTCTATATTTTCTACCATTTTGCACTGCTCGCAGATTTCCTTGGCGCCTCGCTTCTCGAGCTGCAGGATTATTCATGTTATCATAATCACCGTTTTTCCATTTAAGCAATTGTTTTGCAGTTCGACTCGATGTTTTAAAATAATCTTTGTCAAACCACTTAACATACTCTCCTGTTATAGGACAAACCGGCCTAGTATATACTTCGTTTATAATGTGCCATACTCGTTGTTTTGGAGCCGCGTCACTGGGTAAAAAGTTAGTTATTTGTAAAATCTGCATCCATAACTCCGGATGAGTCTTGTACAAGTACCGGGTAGCAGATTTGTTATAACTCGTGTCAGAATTTAGTATGTTAATAAGTGTACTCTTCATACACTTATTTATCATCTTATCCAGTTATTCAAGTCTAACCTATTACAAATGTCAATGGTTGCGAAGCGTCAACGTAGTTCTTAAGGTCTTCGATTAGCTTTTCCATTTCTTCTTTAGCTTCAGTTTTAAGGGCAGTGCCATTCAGTTGTCCGCCACCTTGAGGTCCAGCAATAGATCCAAACTTCTCTCTGGCTTCACCGATCATGTGCTTAGTTAACGAGTAAGCATAGTCTTGAATCCATGGGAAAATTGACGGGTCTGCAAGTAACACTTGATCGGGTTTTGTGTTAAAAATATGCAGCATAACCTCTTCGCCGCCAAATGCTTTACGCATCAATGTTAGTTTCTTTGTAGCAGGATTAAAGTGGAACATGATGTATCCACCAAACATAGTCATTAACTGTTTTTGGTATGCAGTAAACAACTCGTAGTTTACTAACCCGCCGACTCGACCTGCTACCATCATATATGTATTAACAAACCCGCTCGCAAATGGTTCAAACTGTGTAGCAGTTCCTGATGCAATAGAGCCGATGCCGCGACGATAAATTTGCTTTACTACCTGCACTTCTTTAGGTAAGGTGTATTCTTGTATGTTTTCTTCTAAGGTTAAAAACGCATAGCTTTCTTCTGCTGCGTTCTGTGCTCGCTGACGGTATCGCATTAGAGCCATATTGATAGCAGTGTCGTAATGCTCCTTGTCTGCTTCTACGTCGATCATGCCATCAGCAAGCCTAAAACGGATATAATCAACTATGGTGTTTCTTGCCTCTTGTGTTGATGGTATGTCAGTGTAATTTGGGACGTAAGCCATTTGTGTTCCTTTTATGTATTTATTGCACCTTTAGCAAAAGAACATCAGCGGAGATTCTGCCATTCAACTTAGTCTCTACTGCCTTGATATTATCAAGGAATTTACGGGACTGCACTTTGCTTGCTGCCATAAACTCTTTTAGTTGTTCTGCTGGTTTACGGAGCGTCTTGCAAACCGATTTGCCTTCGTCAAACCCAACAATGCCAGTTCCTTTAACCCCAAGGCTACCGCTGTGGGAATCAGCAACGTAAATGCCCATCTTACGGGTCCTGACGTTATACACAAACAAAGTCTGAGCTCCAATAATACTAGCAGGAGGTGCGCTAACAATCTTCAGCAACTTGTCTTCAGTCAGATACTTCAACTTAGCTACTAGTTTGTCTTTAGTTGGCGTCTTTGCTACCCGCACTTTCTTCTGTGCTTTTTTAACTTGCGAATACTGTGTTAAGTCTGAGATAATAGAATCGTAGTATGCAACAATACGCTCAACATCCTTTTTTGTATAATGGCTATACGCTTCTTTAAGTTGGTCCTTATCAGTCCTAGACTCTAGCAATTCTGCTTTTTTCTTCTCGATAATAGCAATTGCACTACCTACATGTGTTTGTGGCAATTTCTGTGTAGTAATGTGGTCATAAACCTTCAAAGTGGTAGGTTTATTTGCACAAACGAGGTCGATTTGGCCTTCAATTTCGCCAAGAGTGAGCGATACCTTCTCAGCCACACGTTCTTGAATAGTAGGAACATACGGGATTTTTCCGTCGGCTACTTTCTTAACTACTTCGTCGGGGGTTGTTGAAATGATGTCCTTAATTTTAGCAATAACATAATCGCGGTGCTTTTCGTGAAATGGCATCCCCATAGTATGAGCTTTAACGAGACTACACACTGTCATTGGGGTTAAGGAATCATTGCTGCGAGCATACACACTAACCTCATCTTCTGTTAGAAGCTTGGGTTGAGTTTTAGCCCATTCAACTACGTACTTTTTAAGGTCTTTTTGGACGTAGAAGTAATTGTAATAATTTAGGCTTTTACGTAGGAAGTGATCGAACTGTTCATCGCCCATTTCCATTGCACGGTCTGTATCCCAAATCGGTTCGCTACCGAGATGTTTTTCGTCGGCTGACCAAGACGGATCTTTTTTCGGTACTTTCTTCGGGAGTTTGATGCCTGCTACTGTTGCCATATGTTATTCTCCAAACTTTTCTTTAAGACGTTCGTATTCTGCTCGCTCTGCTGCTTCAGTTTTGAACAGTTCTTTACGTGCTGCTTCTTTCTTTGCTGTCTTTATTGCAGCAGACTTCTCTTTTGCTTTGCGCTCTTTTTCGATTCGAGCGGTGTATTCTTTATCGTTCTCATCGCGGAACACTGCGAACGAACATTCTACTGCACCGTCGTATCCATACGACTCTACGTCAAACTTTACCTCTCTACCGTGGCTCAGAATTTCTGGCTCGTACGATTGTGAGATGCTGCTAAACAGCATCGCTAACTCTTCAGGCGATTTCCCATCCATGTCATATATGCTAAAACTATCTTTACGATCTAGAACCCGCAATCTCTTTTTACTCATGATAGCATCAGTAGCATTACCCACTGCTCCAAACTGTTAATTTCGTTGTTTATTTGCGCTAGTTGCTCGTTTACTCGACGAGGGCTATGCGAAGCTGAGCGTCTTGCTTCTAACTCAAGTCTTGACAATTGTGTATTCATTTTACCTATATTGTCAAGAACTTTCCTAGCCTCTTTTTGGCGATCTCTGCCCTTAATATTGTAAATTAGAGCCTGCAACTCCTGCTCTACTTTAGCAAATTGCAGTGAGTTCTGTATTTCCATTTTTGTATTATACTACCAAAAATTTAAGTTGTCAACCCCAGCAAGGACGCATAGTTTCCACTAGCTCTATGTTGTTTGTTCTCAACACCTGCATTGCAAGTTTCATATTTCTCTCAAATTCTCTTGCTAAAATTGCTTTATTCATATCCCCGCTAACAAAATCGCATTTACTTTGTACAGGAAATTTGTACCTACCTTTTGCATCTACTTCTGTTACGTTAAACGCTATAACTAATTTATAGCAGCTCTTTTGTTTGTAAAAAACTAACTTTGCCCGTGCTAATGTATTAAACGCTACGCTTTGCATAGTGTTACTCCTTGGTAGTTAGCAAAAGCGCATTTTAGCACTGTTTGGGATTAAGGTCAACCGAAAAGATTGTGCTAAATACTATATTAAAGGAGTAATATAGTGCCGCGCCTCTCAATGTGGAAAAATGGAGAACATACCAATGATTTTCGATTCATTGACAAGCGTATATCTGAGATGTACACAGTTTCTGGGACGGGAATTCTTTGTCACAAATATCTCGGACCGAACACAGACGGCAACGACGGCAGTGATGCTACTCAACCAGCATACATCAATCAAAGCGAAAAAAACATTCAAGACATGCTGTTCTTAGAGAACAGAGATCGTAAGTACGATACTTCGGTTTACACTATGCGAGGGATTTATCAACGCAGTGATCGAGATTTTGACTTATCGCAGTTTGGTTTGTTTATCTCTAACGACATCCTGTTTATGACCTTCCATTTAAGTGATATGGTAGAGCTACTTGGCCGCAAGATTATGGCAGGTGATGTAATTGAATTGCAACACCTTAAAGATTACCATCACAACATAGAAGATGTTCCGTCTGCATTAAAGAGATTTTATGTTGCAGGTGATTGCTCTTATGCTACAGAAGGATTTAGTCAAACGTGGTGGCCGCACTTATGGCGAGTTAAATTCAGCCCTCTAGTAGACAGCCAAGAATACAAAGACATCGTTAATAAAATTAACGCACAACAACCAGGCAGTATCAACAGCACTTGTAGCGTTATATTTGACATTAACTCAGCTATTGTTGAGCAAGCAGAAAACGATGTTCCTAAGAGCGGATATGATGTTACAAAAATTTACGTTAAACCCGTTAATGAGGAAGGTGCAGGAGTAGATGCAGACGGGGTAGAACATACCGTTGACGATCCAGACTTTACTCCGAGTAAAGACGTTAGCGGATATTTAACTGGTGACGGGCTTGCTCCTAACGGTTTACCTGTCGGAAATGGAATCGCGTTCCCAACAAACCCACAGTTTGGGGAGTACTTCCTTAGGCAGGATTATATGCCGAATCGTTTATTTAGATTCGACGGCCGTAGATGGGTTAAGGTTGAAGACAATGTTCGCGCAAATACTAACCCAGGCGCTGGTCAAACTCAGCTGTCTGGATTTATTAATAACACAAAGACCTTTGTTAACTCTACAGGCGAGGTTAGAGACGAGAGACAAAGTTTATCAAAGGCATTAGGCTTAAAGCCAGATAGTTAATTATGATTACTCCAAATCAATTTTTTTACGATGGGCAAGTCAGAAGATTCTTAATGCAGTTTATTCGTGCAGTAAGTGGGTTCCAGGTTGAGTTTGGTAAAGATCCAAACGGCCAAAGCGTACTAAAAATGGTTCCTGTTATATACGGGGATGGCAGCAGGCAAGTAGCGCAAATTATTAGAGGTAATAGTGAAAATACTATGCCTTGTGTTCCTGCTATTGCAGTGTATATATCCGGCTTAGAATATGATCGTCAACGTGTGCAAGAACCGTATCACATTAGCAAAGTGCATTTACGAGAAAGAAAATACAACGACATTTCTGAAGAATGGGAAGGTCGGCAAGGCGATGCATACACGGTTGAAAGGCTAATGCCTGTTCCTTACAAGCTATCAATGAAACTCGACATGTGGACGTCAAACACTGATCAAAAATTACAACTGTGGGAACAGATGGCAGTACTGTTTAACCCAGCATTAGAAATACAAAGCACAGACAATTATATCGATTGGACTAGTTTAAGTGCTATCTTCATGGATACTACAAACTGGACTTCGCGGTCAGTTCCTGTAGGCACAGAGGACCAAATTGATGTTGCAACATGGTCTTTTACGTTACCAATTTGGATTAGCCCTCCTGCAAGAGTTAAAAAGTTAGGCATCATCCACAAAATTATCACTAACATCTACGACGAGACCGGTGCTCTTAGCGAAGACATAGATATCACTGAAATAGGACGATCTGTTATAACTCCGTTAGGGTATAAAGTGTTATATCTTGGTAATACACTAAAATTAGTTAAAGCCATTGAGACTGTAGATAGTCAAGGACGATTAGTAGTTCATTTACCTAACGACCCGTGGAATAGATTGATCGAAATGTACGGTACCTTAAAGCCAGGTATTACGCAAATAAGATTATTGCTGCCTGATAACATCACTGAAATCATTGGTACAGTTGCATATCACCCCACAGACGAAAATTTATTGCTGTTTACTCCGTTTGTTGATACATTACCAGCAAATAATATACCAGCTGTTAACGCTATTGTTGACCCACAATCTGTTTCTTATGACACTATCAGAAACGCAACTGTTGGTACTCGTTTCTTACTAACTAATAATGTTGGAGCTAACGAAAATTTAGAAGGTGCAGAAGCATGGCACTTTAATGGTCATGATTTAGTTGCTAATGCAAACGACATCGTTGAGTTTAACGGAGCAAACTGGGAAGTTAGTTTTGACTCAGTTGCAGCAACTGAAGTAAAATATGTAACAAATATCACTACCGGAACACAGTACAAATGGACACCAGACGATCAAGCATGGACAAAGAGTTTCGAAGGCCTGTTCGATCCAGGCACCTGGTCACTAATCTTATAAGTTGTGGTGCAATAATTTATTGCAAAAAAACTAAAAGAGCATTGTTCTTATTAAGAAATATTAAGCAATCAGGAACATGGGGATTACCTGGCGGTAAACTCAACAAGAACGAATTACCTCTAAGTGGGTTGATTCGAGAGATTCTTGAAGAAACTCAGGGTAACCTGTCTACTAACAAAGTAGTACCTATCGAAACATTTACTAGCGAAAACAGCAAGTTTGTATACCATACATTCTTAATCGTAGTAGACGATGAGTTCATACCTACGTTAAATAACGAACATCGCGGATACTGCTGGGTCAATGTTACTGACTATCCTAAACCGTTGCATTCTGGGGTATTTCGTACATTTAAGATGTCTGCGGTACTAGACAAAATCAAAACCATAGAAAACAACCTCATATAAAAAGCACGCTTTATGCGTGCTTTTTATTTTCTGTTAACGAGTAATTGATAAAATTACAGGTCTGCTTCTAACACAAAGTCTCTCTTGCTGATTTGTCTAACGTTAGGTAACGACTTCCATGACTCTGGCATAAACGCATTAGCTGTTGGCATAACACGAACGAAGTCAACATCTGGATACAACTCAAATATTGACTTCATTGATAAATCCCAGAAGTTAGGACTCATCGAGAATGTTTCTGCTGCATAGCCATTCGTTCCTGCATACATGTTATAGTTACGACCTTCTTGGTCTTGACCTTCCATACCAAACATATACACTTTCTTGTGGCCGTCGAAACAAGCCATGTAAGTAGCAACTGTTCCAGAGTTAAATGGTACGTTCTGTGGAATTAAATAGAACTTACCTGGATACTTAAGAATGTAGTTAGCTGTTGTGTATACAATGTGATCTTGACAATAACCAGACTGAGCGATTTCTTTTACGATTTCTGGTCCAGTTGCTACTAAGAAGTCTGGCGCAAAGTCTCTGTAAAGAGCATTACACCCGTATGTTTGTAACTTTTTTGCACCTAATAAACCACCAAAGTGATTTAATAGTAAGCGAACATCCATCTCTTTTCTTGATAAGCCATTACCGATAACAACTGCTTGTTCTGAAATTTGATTGTTAATAACAGAGTTCGGAATGAACTCGTTAGTTGCTTGCCATTTGTGATCTTTGTGTGCAAAATCAACAGTAACGGATTCACCAACATACTCTTTCCGATACATTTGTTTTACTTTGTACATAATTTCTCCTTAAATTCATAGTAGCGGGGTTTCCCCCGCTGCCTATTATTTTCCTACTACGACCTCAATGGTGCCTGTTTCGCCGTCAAAGTTCTCTAATGCTTTACCGATAACAGCACCAACTTTTGGATTAGCTTCTGCACGAGCAGCGCCGTTTCCTGCTGATACCATCATATCGCCCTTGCGGACTGGTCCGATAACTTTACACGGTACACGACCTGTAAATGCTACTGTTGTAACAAACTCACCTTCACACTCTGCGTTCATAACATAAGCTGGCTTTGTTGATACAACACCTGCTACTGATGTGCTGTGCTCTTGCAAGCAAGCCATAACTTCTTTATCACCACCGAAGCAAACTACTGTACCTGGAGCAAGCTCTTTATCAGCTACATATTTCTCTGCTAAGTCAGCGTATTTTGCTGATGTTGCAGTTGCATATACTGTACCAAATGTGTTACCGGATTGGCCAATGTCACCAACGCCTGTAGTACCGTTCTTAGTAATGCTTGGAAGGGTAATACCTGCAAATGTTGGGCTATTTGCTGTACCAACGTTTTGATTGATTGTGTATGCAGTAATGTTGTTTGCTGTACCGGAACAGTTACCTGTTAGCGAAGCAGTGATAGTTCCTGCACTAAAGTTACCAGATGCATCACGAGCAACAACTTTACTTGCTGTATTAGCTGAAGTAGCATCAACTGCTGCTGTAACTGCTGTACCACCGTTAAACGATGTACCAGTTAAGTAGGTACCCAATGTTAATGCATTAGTTGTGCTTGCTGCAACAGTAATGTTTGCAGAACCGTTAAAGCTAACTCCGTTAATTGTACGAGCAGTTTGTAATGTTGTAGCAGTACTTGCGTTACCAGTTAATGGTCCAACGAAACTTGTAGCATCAACTCTCTTATTGAATGTAAAGTTGTCGTTTGTATTGCCATATAACAATGTTGCGTTTGCCCCAGCTACCGTTAAACCAGCGCCATTTGCTGCTGCTGCGGTAGCTGCGTTCTTTGCTACAGTGATGTTTAAATCAGCTACGTCAAGTGTAGTAGCATTTACTGTTGCAGTAGTTCCATTAACAAATAAGTTACCACCAACTGTAACATCACCTGTTGTTGCGAGAGTAGTAATACCACTAACCGCTGTTACTGTTGAGCCTAAACTAACCGCTGTAGAACCAATTGTAACTGAACTATTAACTAAAGCACCGTTCGGAATACTTGTTAACGATGCACCAGAACCGCTATGTGCACCAGAGAAAGTAGTTGCAGTAATAGTACCTGCACTAAAGTTACCAGATGCATCACGAGCAACAACTTTACTTGCTGTATTAGCTGAAGTAGCATCAACTGCTAAAGTTAAAGCTGCACCTTCTGACCCAGCAGCGCCGCCTGTAATATAGCTGCCGTTTGCAATGCTTGCAACATAGTTACCAGTTGTATCTGTACCTAATGCAACTGAATCTGCTGCGATAGTTGCAGTCATTGCCATGTTACCTGAACCACTAACAGCAACGTTACCAGTTACATCACCAGTTAAAGTTAAGTAACGAGTTGTTTGCCAAGCACTTGCTGTACTTGCGTTACCAGTTACTGCACCAGTTAATGGACCGCTGAATGAAGTAGCTGTAATAGTTCCTGCACTAAAGTTACCAGATGCATCACGAGCAACAACTTTACTTGCTGTATTAGCTGAAGTAGCATCAACTGCTAAAGTTAAAGCTGCACCTTCTGACCCGGCAGCTCCGCCTGTAATATAGCTGCCGTTAGCAATACTTGCGACGTAGTTACCAGTTGTGTCTGTGCCAAGTGCTACTGAGTTAGCAGCAATTGTTGTGCTCATTGCTGCATTACCAGAGCCATCAAATGATACGTTACCAGTTACATCACCAGTTAAAGTAATATAACGAGTTGTTGCTAAACGAGTTGCGGTACTTGCATTACCGCTTAATGCACCGTACACCGTACCTACGTTTAAGTTTTTGTTTAGGTTAAAGCGATCGTCAGCACTTGTATATGTAAATGTTGCATTTGCACCTGCTACAGTTAAACCAGCGCCGTTTGCTGCTGCTGCGGTAGCTGCGTTCTTTGCTACAGTGATGTTTAAATCAGCTACGTCAAGTGTAGTAGCATTTACTGTTGCAGTAGTTCCATTAACAAATAAATTACCACCAACTGTTACATCGCTAGTAGTTGTAATTGTGTTTGCACTGACCGAACCTGTTGTCGAAACACTGCCAGCAGTAACTACGTTAGCTGCAAAACTTCCGTTTGCATCACGAGCAACAACTTTACTTGCTGTGTTTGTGCTTGTTGCATCAACTGCTAAAGTTAATGATGCTCCTTCTGAACCACCGTTAGCACCAGTCAGATATGAGCCGTTTGTTAAAGAAGCGACGTAGTTACCAGTTGTGTCTGCACCAAGAGCTACTGAGTTAGCAGCAATTGTTGTGCTCATTGCTGCATTACCAGAGCCATCAAATGATACGTTACCAGTTACATCACCAGTTAAAGTAATATAACGAGTTGTTGCTAAACGAGTTGCAGTGTCTGCATTGCCTGTTACGTTACCAGTCAATGGACCGAAAAATCCTGTTCCTGTAACTGCACCTGCTGCAATCTCACCACTTGCGCCGCGCTTAACTATCATATTTGCTGTATTAAGAGCTGTTGCATCGCTGATGTTTGCGCTTGTATGGTTGTGGCTGTTATCTGCTACTGTAACAGTCATATCAACGTTAGCAGAACCATTAAATCCAACGTTACCTGTTGCATCACCAGATAATGTGATGTAACGAGTTGTTGCCAACGAACCTGCTGTGCCAGTTACGTTGCCAGTTACGTTGCCAGTTAAGTTACCGTATACAGTTGCAACGATTAATGCCTTGTTCATATTCCAACGATCATCTGAATCAGAATATGTAATTGTTGCGTTTGCACCTGCTGCTGTAAGACCAGCACCGTTTGCTTGAGCTGCGTTTGTAGCATTTTTAGCCACAGTGATGTTAATGTCTGCAACATCTAAAGTTGCTGTATTAACTGTTGTAGATGTACCACTAACTGTTAAGTTACCAGAAACTGTAACATCAGTAAACGAACCTGTACCTGTGACTTCTACATTACCAAAACTTGCTGGTACTACTGGGTCGCCAGAAATAACAACCGATCCAATTGCAATTTGACTTCCTGACGGAACACTAACATTACCAGTTGTTGCATCAATTGTTACTGAACCTACTTCCAGTCCATTTTTTACTACGAAATATTCATTTGCCATAGTTCATTCTCCCTAAGGTAAAAGAGAGTTAGTAGGGTGGCCCCCTACTAACTCTGTACTGCTATTTAGACTGCAATTAAGTCCTTCTTAACTTTAACTGTGTTGCCTGATGATACGCCAGTATATGACACTTCAACATTTGCACCGTTAATTGCTACGCTTACTGAGCCAAGACGGTTAACACCTGTGTAAACAATAGCGTACTCTGTGTAGTCTGCTGATGTTCCGTTGTGAACAACTAATACTTCGGATGCATCGAACTGTACACCGTTTGATACTTGAATTACAAACTTACCGGTTCTGAAGTCTGCCTTAGCAAAACTTGCAACTACTACTGCTGATGTGCCAACTGACACGCCAGTTTCGTCGTATGTTTGAACAGTACCGTTGATTAACTTCATCTTACCGTCTGAGCTAATTGTTACACGCTCTGTAACGCCTGTGACGCCTGTGACGAAGTGTAAACCACCTGCATCTGGATCAACACGGTTCTGACCTGACTCATCTGCTAAACCGCTAATCGACTGTGTTGTTGTTAATGTTCTAACATCAATTAAGTCGCCTGATATTGGAGCTTCAGTAAATGTTAATGTTGTTCCACCTACGCTATATGCTAAGCCTGGGACTTGAACAACACCGTTAATGTTAACGAGTACGCTGTTAGTTGTTGCTGCTGCTGTTAAAGTAAACTCAGTTGTTGTACCGTCACCTGTAAACTGCTGGTCGGTGATAACAGTAAACTCTGTTGATGTATTTAACCAAGATGCTCCGTCAAAGTACTCTAAGTAGTTGTATGTGCTGTTGTAACGTAGCATACCTGCTGTACCAACTGTTGGACGTTGTCCTAATGTACCAACCGGAACCATCATTGAGTCTATTGCAGCAACAGTGAATGTGCTACCAACTACTAAGTTACCATTACCAATTTGAACTTGATCGGAACCAGGAATAACTTGGAATAACTTAGTTTGTACGTTGCCTTCGAAGTAGCTAACATTGTTACCGTGAACAACTAATGACTTACCAACGTGTACGTTACCGCTTACACCAACACCACCTGTTACAACGATTGTACCAGTTGTTGTGCTTGTGCTTGCAATGTTACCAGTGAAGTTTGATTGACCGTTAGCAGCCACTGATGTGAAGCTTGCTGCTGCTGGGGTTATACCCCCAATAACTGTACCGTTGATTGCGCCGCCTGTAATTGCTGCGTCGCCAGTTGTCATTGTTGTGAAGTTACCAGTTGAGCCACTGATTGATGTACCAGTAATTGCACCACCTGTAACTTGTGCGTTCGAAGTTGTTAAGCTTGTTGCACTTGTTGCAGCTAATGTTGTTGCGCCACTCGATGCTAATGTTGTGAACGAACCAGTTGAACCGCTTACTGGAGTACTAGTAATTGCGCCACCTGTAACTTGTGCGTTACCTGTTACTAACGAACCGCTTGATGTCTCACCAGTTACTGCTAACGATGTTAATGTACCAACTGATGTTACGTTTGGTTGTGCGTTAGTTTGTAATGTACCAGTAATGCCACCTGTTGCGCTTAATGTTGTAAAGAAGCCGCTTGCCGGAGTGATGTTACCGATTACTGTGTTGTTGATGCTGTTGAACTCTGCACTTGCTGCTGTTAAGGTTGTGAAGCTACCTGTTGAGCCGCTGATTGGTGTTGATGTGATTGCACCACCACTGATCTGTGCGTTTGCAGTTATCATCTCTGTGAATGAACCTGTGCTTCCGCTGATTGGTGTTGCAGAAATTGTACCACCAGTAACTTGTGCATTTGCAGTTGTTAAAACTGTTGCACTAACAGTCGAACCGCTAACTGGAGTACCAGTAATTGCACCACCACTGATCTGTGCGTTTGCAGTTGTCATCTCTGTGAATGAACCTGTGCTTCCGCTGATTGGTGTTGCAGAAATTGTACCACCTGTGATTGCAACGTTAGCAGAACCAAAGTTTGTTGCAGTAACATCTGTACCGGTTAAGGTTGTAAATGCACCTGTTGACGGAGTTGCATTACCAATTGGTGTATTATTGATGCTACCAAATGTTGCACTACCTGCAGTCAATGATGTAAACGAACCAGTGCTTCCGCTGATTGGTGTACCAGTAATTGCACCGCCGCTGATCTGTGCGTTTGCAGTTGTTAAACTCGATGCATTAACTGTAACACTACTTAAAGCTCCGCCAGTAACTTGTGCGTTTGCAGTCACTAATGAGTTAACTGATGTTTCGCCACTTGATGTTAAAGTTGTAAAGCTACCTGTTGAACCACTGATTGGTGTACCAGTAACTGCACCGCCTGTGATCTGTGCGTTTGCAGTTGTTAAAACTGTTGCACTAACGGTTGAACCGCTAACTGGAGTACCAGCAATTGCACCACCACTGATCTGAGCATTACCAGTTGTTAAACTGTCTGCTGTGATATCGCCGCCGGCAATTGTGATGTTAGAAATGCTTAGGTTACCGAATGCACCGTTTGCAGATTCAACATTGCTTAGGCTTGTTAATGCGCCGCCTGTAACTTGTGCATTCGCAGTTACTAACAAACCAACTGATGCCTGACCAGTTACTGATGCGCTTGCTGCCGATACTGCACCACCAACAGTTGCGTCACCTGTTAAACCTAGGTTCGGAATATTAACGTCTTTGTTAAATGTCCAGTCATCGTTTGTTGATGAGTAAACCATTGTTGCACCTGCACCCGCAACTGTTAGGCCTGCGCCGTTTGCTTGAGCTGCGTTTGTTGCGTCTTTTGCTAATGTTAGGTTCACGTCAGAAATTGCAACGTCTGTTGAATTAACTGATGTAACTGTGCCTTGAACTGTTAAGTTGCCGCCGATAACTGCGTCACCAACAACACCTAAGCTGCCGCCTAAGTTTACATTCTTCTCAACACCTAAACCACCTTCAATAACAACTGCGCCGGTGTCTTTGTCTGTTGACTGCGTTGTGCCGGTGAAGCTAACTGCGCCACTTGCACCTAATGTTGTGAAGTTTGCTGCTGCTGGAGTTACGTTACCGATTACTATATCATTTAAAGAAGCAACTATGATGCTGCCTGTCGTTATTGTTGTAAATGCGCCAGTTGAGCCGCTGATTGGTGTGCCGCTAATTGCGCCGCCAGTTACAGAAACGTTGCTTGATGCAAAGTTTGTTACTGAACCATTAGTTGCCGAAACAGTTGCTAAACCAGTTGCTAAACCACCAGTGATTGCTACATTGCTTGAAGCAAAGTTAGTTACTGTGCCATTGGTTGCACCCAATGTTGCTAAACCAGTTACGCTACCACCTGTAACTTGTGCATCAGCAGTTGTCATTGTTGTAAATGTGCCCGCTGCACCGCTAATTGGTGTGTTGCTAATTGCACCACCAGTTACTTGTGCGTTTGCAGTTGTAACAGTTGTGAATGCACCGGTTGAACCGCTAATTGGTGTGTTGCTGATTGCACCACCAGTTACTTGTGCGTTTGCAGTTACAACAGATGTCAATGATGCTTCGCCACTTGATGCTAATGTTGTGAACGAACCTGTTGATCCACTGATTGGTGTTGCAGCAATTGTACCACCGGTAATTGCAACGTTTGCAGATGCAAGGCTTGATGCACTAGTATCACCTAATGTTGTTGTGCCGCCAGACAATGTTGTAAATGCACCTGTTGACGGAGTTGCATTACCAATTGGTGTATTATTGATGCTACCAAATGTTGCACTACCTGCAGTCAATGATGTAAACGAACCAGTGCTTCCGCTGATTGGTGTGTTAGTAATTGCGCCGCCGCTGATCTGTGCGTTTGCAGTTGTCATTGTTGTAAATGAACCTGTGCTGCCACTGATTGGGCTAGATGTGATTGTTACACCAGCTACTGTGCCACCTGTTAATGCAACGTTACCGCTGCTTAGGTTTGTAACTGTACCATCTGTTGCTGCAAGTGTGCTAACACCTGTTATAGATCCGCCAGTAACTTGTGCGTTACCAGTTGTCATTGTGTTAAAGCTACCAGTTGAACCGCTGATTGGTGTGTTAGTAATTGCGCCGCCGCTGATCTGTGCGTTTGCAGTTGTCATTGTTGTAAATGAACCTGTGCTGCCACTGATTGGAGTACCAGTAATTGCGCCACCTGTAACCTGTGCGTTTGCTGTTGACAAACTTGTTGCTGATATGTTAGCTAAAGTAGTTGTGCCGCTTGAAGCTAGTGTAGTAAACGAACCAGCCATGTTGCTAATCGAACCAGTTGTACCTGGGGTGATTGTAACTGCGCCAGTTGTATTAAATGTTACATCTTGTGATGCACTTAATGCTGTGAAGCTACCAGTGCTACCGCTGATCGGTGTGTTGCCGATTGAACCACCAGTGATCTGTGCGTTCGAAGAGATAACGGTGCCGCTGAATGTACCACCGCTAGCCGATAAGTTAGCAATGATTGTGTCGCCGCCTAACGGTGTGATTAATAAGTCGCCGTCGTTATTTGTTCCAATTGTTGAGCCTAAACCGATCTTAGCAACGTTTGTAAATAAAGTGCGGAACTTGTAGTCTGCAGAACCTAAGTCGTATGCGATTGTTGTATCTGGAAGAATTGAGCTCTTAACGCTAATTGTGCCTGTTCCATTTGGATCAAGTACAATGTTACCGTTTGTGTTAGTTGAACCTAATGTATTACCAGACAACGATAAGTTGCCCAATGTAGCACCCTCAACTACTGCTAAACTTCCAACCTTTAATGCAGCATAGGTTGATTTGTTGATTACGCCTGCTGTGGTACCTGTTTCTGTTGTCATTACGCCAACGAAAGCACCTTCTGATTCGCTCCAAACCCATGCAGCGTTTGATGGGTTTAAGTTTCTGTTAACTAAAATACCAACGTCATAAGTTGGTGTTCCAGTGTAACCGTTGTTGAATACTACTAACGGGTCATTGACGTAAGTGTTCGTTGATGTAACAGTTGATGACTCACCAATAACTGCTAAAGAACCGTTAATAACAACGTTTGAATTTAAGGTTAAGTTAGGATTGAACAATGTTCCTACTAACGAACCTGGTTGGATTTTCTCCGCAGTAATTGTCTGGTCGAAAATCTGATTATTTTTAATACGTGTGACAGCCATAAAGTTTACTCCTTAACATATCTATATTTACCAAAAGACGCAAAGGATAAACTCTATAGAGTTAGTAATAAAAACTAATGTTATTAAATAGTAAAGTAAGTTTTGTAAACTTTAAGATAGATGTTACTTGTGTCACCTAATGCTAATAATTCAAGCTGGTTTCCAGCTAAATGAACGTTAAAGCTAACAAACTCGCCAATTCCCGAGAATGTTGATGTTCCTACGCTTAAGAATGTTGTACTATTAACATACCACGCAACCATTTCTGTAAGCTGAAATTCGTTAGTTGTTAGATTTTTTGCTTTAACTACAAACTTAGCGCAATCATATAATGTAATATCAAATGAGTCAATAACAGACGGTGTAACTTCAACGGGTTGATTATCAGTGTCAACTATAATGCCAAAGCTGTTTGCTAAACTAACTTTCTGAATAATCGATGGTGGAGTAACAGCACCTAAGTTTAAGAATCTTATTTCAACGACGTCAGTAGTTGACGGTGGCTCAGCGAATACTATGTAAGTGTTACCACTGTTATGTGTAATTGTATAAGCAGTTCCAGGTTGGTTAACAGTACCGTTAATATTAACTAAAATTGTAGTCTCAATAGCGTCATAAGCTAAGATAAATGTGTTATCTACCTGGTTACCTACAATTACCTGACTGTCAACTTGATATCGTAACGAAACCCATTCTACTCCATCAAAATACTCTAACGTTTTTGTATCAGTGTTAAATCGCATTAAGCCTTCGTATGGGCTTGATGGCCGTTGACTAGTTGAACCGCTCGGTGGTTGTAAAGCTGTTGTTGAGTTAAAGACTGCTAAACTTTGTTTTGATGGCTTAAATGTTAATGTAGAGGTGCTACTTAACGGAATGTTATTTAACACCACCGCAGTGTTAGTAACCGTAGCCATTAAAATATCGTCTACTACTATAACAACGTTGCTAGAGCTTTCGGGTGGGTTATCGTTGACCTGAACGTATGTATTACCTTGTTGGATGATATCGCTGTTTGATTGCAACAAGTTAAACTGATCAACCACATACTGCACTGATGCTGCATCTGTATTGCTTACTGGGTACCCAACGTTAGAAACAATAGCGTCTGATACGCTGATGTTTGCGGTTGTTGGGTCTAAAATAATCGAGTTCGTTGACGAAATGGTATCGCCAGTAAATGATAAATTACCAAACGTTCCGGTTGCTGCAACGTTCATACCTTTTACGCCGACATACCGAGCACCACTTACGTAAATTGCTTTCCCTGTAAATGCATGTGGGGGCAGGTTTGTACCGATAAACGTTAGTACACCGGATTGGTGATCAAAGAACCATTCGTCTTGCGCGTCCGGTGAGCTACCTGCTGCGTAAAGTTGAGTTCCTGTTACTGTAGGATTAGCTGCGCCTGTACTATCTAAGTATACCTTAACTTGATAGGTTGAACCATATAACGGTGGCACCCAGTCTGTTAAGTTCGTTAGCCAAGTCCTGTTATTAGATGCGGTGATGTCCATTATGCATTCGATGCAACTTGTGCCTGCATATATTGCAACTACACCGCTTGACGTTCCTGGGATAATACCCGGAATCTGTTCTGCTTCTGCCCAGATTTCGTTACCAGGCATAAACGGTGGGCTAACAATGCTTTCGTTAAACGCTGACTTAAGGGCAGGGTTATCTGTCTTGGTTAAACCAAAACCTAATTTCTTCCATAAGTAGTCAAGTTGTTGTGTAGTGCTAATAGTCATAGTTTAACTCACGCTTATGCTTTCTAAGTAATCACCTGGCACTAACGCGATATTTACTAATACCATGTTACCAGTTGAGTTACTTGTGTTTTCGCTACCTAACGTTAGGTTACATTCGTCGTTTAATACATACGTGCCTACTGTAGGAATATCTGTTGGAGTAACCGCGCAACCGTTGCTGCCGTTGCCACCTGCTCCAGTGTTTGCACCCGGAATACCTGCGCCGGCGTAGATCTGTTGAGCACTTAACCATTTGTTTAACGTACTGGTGCTATCAATTTGTGTGCCTGGGACTGCGATCCATATGCCGCTGATTCGGCCGGAGTATGTGAGCTTAAAGTTTGCTATTGTTGCTCTGCGGAAAGCAAAGCGTAGATACTGTGTTCCGGAACGGATGCTCAGGTTCGGGCCTGGTGGTAGGTAGGTGCTGTAATCTGTTTGGTTGTAGTGTAAAGTCCCGAAGCGAACAATGGCTTCATCGGTGATTTCTACGTTGATTGCTCCTTGGAACGGGTTATTTACGTAGTAGTTGGTGGCAGAGTTGAACGCTGGGGTAGCGCCTGTTGCACCTGCAATGTAAATTCTCTTACCGTTGTCTGTATATGCACTACCTAACGTTAAGCTAACAGGGATACTTAACTCATTAAAGCCGGTGTATGTTGTGTTATACAGATTAACTGGGTTTGGAATTTCTAAAAATGAGCTATTACCGTTAACGTTCTGTAACCTTACGTTAAGTTTCTGTGTCACTGCTGTTGTTCCGTTAATGCTTACGCTAAAGTTACCAAGTGTATATGGAGTAGCTGAAGTTTTACCAGTGTTAACATTTGGGATCCCACTAGTTAAGAACGATGTGGCTCCGTTGATCTGTAAGTAAGTCTTATTCTGAGACGAAGTTACTGTTCCTGAGCCCGCTAAAAGTGTTCCTGCACTAACAGTAAGTGGTGTAGTTGTTTGCTTATATGTTTGGCCTATCCAGTTGTAAGCTTTCACGTTCTGTACAGATATTTCTCCACCGGTTGTAAAGTATGGAACACCAGATATGTACTTGTAGGTACCAGGTGTACTTACTACCGTTTGTGCTCCAGTGTAGTCTAGTGTAGGAACTGCTGTTACGTCATCTTTTACAAAACCTAACGTATTAGTACTACCTTCTGTTGTGTGGCTTAACTGCACTGTGTTGTACCCTACTGTTACGCCCGACGTATTCTTTGAGAAACGCCCAGTGAATACTTTGTAGAAATTGCTTGGATAGACAGATGGGGACATTAAGTGTGCATCTCTGTCTACTGTAATTTGTAGCGAGCCATAGATACCCGAGTCATCGCCTGGAGTGAACGCTATACTGCCGTCGCTTGTTCCGTTAAACAGTGCTGATAGTGTACCACTGTGCGAGTTATAAACATCAGTTAGTGTATTAGTAACTACCGGTGACATTGTTGTAATGCGATTTACTAATGTACCAGCTGCTGGTCCGCTACTTGAGCTATCTGTGTAACCTGCTGTCACTGCTGCATCTGCGTTAAGACTTGCTATCGTTAGCGTTTTAGTTGACACGTTAGCTGGGGGTACTGGTGGATTGTTAACAGTTAGGTAGTTAACCCGAATTAACGAATCTGCACCAGTTGGCCCACTAACGTTTAGTTGTGGACTGAATACCCCATTAGCGTTATACGAGTGTAACAAATCTGCTCCGGTTGGAGTACCAGACACTCCTTCTACCAATGGACCTTGTGTTGTGCTATCTCCAAACACCCAGGTATATGAGTCTGTGTTAAACGAAGTGTTATCAAAAACGAAATTACCTCTATATACGCCGTTTAAGTCAGTGTAAAGATAGCCAACTTTGTCGTTATCACCGGGGCGATCACTAAGTGTCCCAACTGTTGCTGTAAATTGAGCAGTAGCAGCTGGAATAACAGTAACAATTGTTTGGGATGAGATAAACCGCGACGAGGTGTGACTGTTATATACTTCGAGGTATGCGTTAAAGGTTTGCTGAACGGTTGGGTCTGATAGTGTGTATGCGTGTGTAATATTCTGTGCTGTATCACCTGGCTGGCCGCTGGCGATGTTTACGGTTGTAAAGGTACCATCACCCCATACCCAACGGTAGTAGTTTCCGCTGCCAAATGTAGCAGTTGATCCTGGGTTACTTGGGGTTGTGTTAGTAAATACAACGTTTAAGCCGTTTGGTACAGTGTCGTGTTGGTTGATACCGGAAGTGTTAGTAGCCGTAAACTGCGGAAGGTGAGTGCTATATACTTTTACCAATGTAGGAGCGGATGTGACACTCTCACCGCCCGGGCCAGCGGTTGGGCTATATGCTTCTACGGTAATGTTGTACCGTGTGTCGCCGTTGGTGTTGTTGTACCGGTGAGCAATAGGTCCACCATGGATACCACCTGGCTGGTTGTTGTCTGATATTATGTCAAATGATCCATCGCCCCACTGTATTACGTAGCTTAACGCAAACTGCGAAGTGTTAGTGAGCGACACTGTATTGCCGTCGTTTATGGTTACAGTTGGCAGGTTAAACAACGGCACTGGCATTGGGGTGTATAAGGTGATGTAATTATCTTTTAATACATCAGCAAACGATCCTTGTCCATTGCCGGCATCTGTTCCTGTATTGTTAAATGCTTTAAAATATACGTCGTAGAATCCGCCCACTGGGTTAGTAAACGTATGTGTTGGGTCAGGAAGGTTACTTGTTTGGCCGTCACCAAAATCCCAATGATAGTTTGTAGGGTTCCCGGTTGTTGTAGAAGTAAACTGCACCGTAAGAGGGGCTGGTCCTGCTACAATGTTGGCGGTAAAGTCGGCTGAGCCAACGTAGGTATTTTGGTACACGTTAAGCATTACTTGGTTTAGCGTGTCGATTGCGTCTGTTACTGTGGTGGCTTCGGTAAAGTTGCGGTATGCTGCCCAATCTACTAAGCTACCGTCTGACGGTTCTGTTAATGCTATGTGCATACCATCAAGGCCAATAGCCCCACTTAAGTCTTCTAGGTTCGTCCAGGATAGGTTGCCATTACCGTCTGTAATAAGAAGGTCGTTAGGGTCACCACCTTCTATTTTTACCTTATATACGTCACCAAGTTTTAAATTTCCTTCGGGTGCAATGCGAAGGTGGGCATTATTTGTTGTGGTTATTGTTGGACCACTTTCACCGTCTTCAAGTAAGATGTTTCTTACGTTAAAGGTCCCGTCAACAGTCATTGTTTCTGTTGGGGAACTAGTGTTGATACCTACCAAGAAGGATGCAAAATTTAGATATACTAGTGGTTGGTTGTATGTAGAGAATTGTAAATCTACACCTTGCCTATCTAAGTTAGACCGGAGCATTGCTCCAGATATTTTTCCAATCGCCATTACTTATCCGATTATCTTATTTATTTCTTAATTTAAATCGTAACTGTGCTATTAAAATTGTGCAACACCACTATTGTGTCATTAACTGGCGGAGGGCTCGAAAACTCAACAAAATCTCCATCGTAAATAATATATGCTGTTCCAGGATTTTGAAAAACTCCCCCAACAAATACAAGCATAAATTCTTCTTCTCCTGGAAGATAAGTTTTTGAGAGAGGCCCGTACCTAGTTGCATTCCCGTTGGGGAAAAAATTATCTTTAATAATGTTAACTTTTCCGGCTTTAGCAACTTGTCTCCAGTTGTTATCTGAATAATATTCAACCTGGCCAGTTGTTGGATTAAACCTCGCGGTGCCGTCAACTGGAAAGTCAGGGGAGTTTAATCCTTCACCAAGAGGTAATCTTGCAACGTATGCACTAGTTCCAACTTCGAAGTTCTTAATGTACCGACCCATTATAACTCCATCGAACTAATAGTTACTGTAGTTGACCCTGCGTCTGATATAGTTGCTACTAACGAGTCATTATCGCCAAAAATTAATTTTTCGGTATCTATAACATATGTGTCTGTACCTGCAATAGGAACTCCGAAATATATTAAATTGTTAACATCGGGAATTGCTCCGTTCGGAACTGCATAAAGATTAAAACTCACAGTAGTCGGTGTTGAATTACATAGATAAACCGCAGTTAACGCTGTTTGCCCAGTACTAGTATATACCCAATTATATCCATTTCCTAAAATTACGTTTTGAATAGCCATGTTTTAATCCTAAAATATTATTGCATACGCAAGTGCTTTTTTCTTTGACACTAGTTCTCTATCAGGAAATTCAACATTAGAGGTATATAATCCAGTGCCCCCACCCGTTGACGGAGCTGCATACACTAATGTTTGATCGACAACCGGTGTCGGAGTACTAGTTACGGTAGTAAACTGAAGTGGTGCATTAAAAGAAATGTTTTCCCCAGGTGTAGTAGACACAATGCTGAAGCCGTTAACATTTAAATTTGCACCCAAATATGGATTTAAGTCTTCAACTATTGCTGTGAGGTAACTTTCTGCAACTGTGGTTGCGATATTAGCGTATGTTGTTCCGTCTGTTGTAATTTGCCACTTTTGAAAAGGTTCAAACCAGCGTAACGTTACCGTCGGTTGCAATCCTCTGTCTACCTCTATCCCTGCAAACCCAGCAGTAACTCCGTTTTGTGTTTCGCCATCGTTGAGAGTAATTACATTGTCGTTTACTGTTAAGTTAGTCGAATTAACCTGTGACGAATTTCCACTTACTATAAGATTTCCGTAAATGTACACTGACGACGCAATACTATCGGCATTTCGAGTGTCGAGAGTTATTGGATCACTGTTAAAAGTGTTAATAGAATACGCTGATGATACTCTTTTTGTTGTAGCCATAATAATCCACTATAGTTCTTATTATTTATCTTAATCAAACAAAGGTAAGAAAAGGCAGTCACCTGCCTTTTCTAGTGTAATGCTTTTAAATTAAGCTACTGTTAAAGCTGCTGATGCTGAGTTGACTGTTGTTAAGCCAGTTGCAGAAATAGCTGCGCGGTATTGGTTTGCATTTAAACCAGTAACATTGCTGATGCTTAAAGTTGCGCTTGTTGCGCCACTGTAAACTCCGCCATTTGTGATGTTTGCCCAGGTGTTGCCGTCAGTAGAAACTTGCCAACGATACTTGAGTGTGTATGTGCCAGCTGATGCTGCTGCTGCAACGCTAAACGATGCAGTAGTTGTGCTGGTTACATCATCTGGGTGTGTCGAAACAACAATAGTTGCTGGATCAGTTGCATCTGCTGCTTGAACCTTGTTATCTGTAGTTGAAACTACAAATGTCCATGGTGTCTTACCACCAGCATATGGCCATGCTGCACGGTTTGTTAATTTCTTAACGCGAACTTGTGCACCAGCATCGTTTGTAACTGTAATAGTCATCTCACCTGCTGCTAATGAACCGTTTGCTTTGTCAACGATTGTGCAAATGCCAACGTTTTGACCGACTTGAACTTTAAACTTCTTGTTTGAACGCTGTGAAAGGATGAAGCCATCGCCTTCTGCGTTTGATCCGATTTTAGCACGGATACCTAACTGGTTGCCGTCGCCGGACTTAAAATATTTTTTGTTAATTGGTCTACCCATAATTGTCTCCTTTTTAGAATTATGACGTTCTATGTCTTTACGCAAGGATTGCATAAGTTCAAATGAACAATAATATTTACCGTTTTTCTTGTTAAAGTTAAATTTTGATGCTACAGTTAGTATATTGCTCCTATAACTTAGCGGAAAAGTAGTCTTCTCTAAAAAGATGTTCGTCTGTTCGAATCAGACTAGGAGCACCAGAATTATGAAAACTTTTTACTACTATTTGGTTACAATTAGCCTCTTGTTAAACTTGCAAGCTCTTGCTAAGTTTTTCCTTTATCGACTTATTTTAATAGAGGCAAGGGAAAGGTTCTCCGTCCTTGCATTGGGACGCTAATCAAAGTGCCGTGAATGGTGATTCTCGTTAACAACAAAACACCCGGGGCATGGTATCCCCGTTAGTTAACACTACCCGGCTAGGAACAAGTCGAAGGTGGTAGGCCTGAGAATCTATCACCGTTCAAGAACATAGGTAAATAATTTTGTGCTGGTAGTCAGCACAAACTAAACAGAGTTAAATTTGGGCTCTTACTCTGTGAGCCGTTACAATTAGGAGAAATCATGATGTATCAATCAAAGTGTGCCATCGCTATCAAATCTAATGGCAAAGTGCTCCGTGAGTTCGGAGATCAGGTCTACCTCAACTTCGGTAGTGAATATTCCATTTTAGTAAAAAATCTGCATACAGTCCGTATGATTGCGTATATTACAATCGACGGGCAAGATGTTATTCCGGGTGGGTTAGTTGTAAATAGCAAACAAGAAATCGACTTAGAGCGGTTTGTGTCAGACATGAACAAGGGCAACAAGTTTAAGTTCATCACGAGAACAGGCAATATCGAAAAGCATCGTGGAATTAAGTTAGAAGACGGTCTTGTCCGAGTCGAATTCCAATTCGAAAAATCTTTTTACAAACCAACAACAGACTGGGAATGGAAGAACCCTGGGTTTAATGCTTACCCACCTGGGTGGTATGGTTCACCGCTTCGTAGTGGAAATACTGGCGATGCTCCTGCATGGCCGCCTGGAACCATAATATGCAGTGCATCTTATAGTGCAAACGCTGTTTCTGCACAAAGTATGAGCATTGGTGCTACTAGTGCTTCTACTAAAGGGTTTAATACACCAGCTAACGAAACCGGTATCACAGTCCCTGGCAGCGAAAGCAATCAGAAATTCCAAACTGCAAGCTGGTTCCCAGTTGAAGAGGAAAGACATGTTATTGTGCTAAAATTGTTAGGGGAAACACCCGATAATAAGCCAATCCAGAAGCCAGTAACTGTAAAAACTAAACCTCAGTGCACTACCTGCGGCAAGCAAAACAAAGCAACTGCAAAGTTTTGTGCAGAGTGTGGCACTTCTTTAAACATTTTTGGTGACAATACTTCAAGACCGATTTTGAAGGTTCTTTAACCAAAATAATTGCAAGTAAAATAAAAAGAGTAAATAATATAACTATGTTGTAGATTACTTCTAACATTTTTACAAAACACGGCCAGAGCCTCTTAGGGTTGATCACCTTACGCTCTGGTTTTCTTTTGACCATAGGAAATAGAACATGAGAGTAAGGTATGAGAATATACAAATAACTAAGAGGATTAACCATTACGACATTACGTGGAAAGGGTTGTGCAAGTATAAAGGTAAGATGTATTTGTTTACATCAACTGACGAAACGCAATACGAGTTATTGCGAGCTATGTGCCCGTGTTGTATGGAGGGTGGGTCGGGCGATGAATATGAGGAATGTGATTGTTGTGTAGTATACGAAGATGTTTGGTGTGAACTAACTAAAATCACACTGTTTGATTTAATTAAAGGAGAGTTTAAATGAGCACTTGGAAGATGTTCGACTGTAACAACATTGTTGATATGTTAACGTCTTTGAACTTTTCCACACCTGAAGAGTTTAAAGAGTGGTAGGTTACTTGGCGGCATACTTACAAAATACTAACCAGAGAAATTCGTTATACTAAAGAGTACTTTAAAAAACTACAGAAAAAGATCTACGTAATAGAGAAACTGAGATGTAGTACGTGGACAGAGTATCGGCCAATGATCGAAAATACCCACTTAATACATCACCGGGAATACAGTTACATAATGTGGGATCTAAGAGGATTAGAAAGAACTGCTTACGATATGATGATGTTACAAGGCCGGGCTAAAGAAAAGGCTAAACAGATTGCCGTATCTGTTTGCAACAAATAATTTTTACTGTATAGTAGTAACACTTTAAGACATTAAAGTAATGCAGTTAATACTACCCAGCAAAAACCCGCCTAGTGCGGGTTTTTGTTTATGCAGTCTTAATCACCTCAGATTAGTAATGCGTTGAATTGTACCGGTTAAATCAAAACCGAACGCTTGGAAGTCCCAATCAGTGTTACTAAATTTCATTATAGCTACACTTACTATTTGGTCTAACTCGTTTCTATTAGAATAAATGTATCTATGCTCGCTATCTGTTAACGATTCATCAGATGGAAAGAATAACGATTTACTGCTTACATTATATCTAAATTCTAATCGACTACCTGCTACCCCAACATACTCTGCTGGTTGAATAACTAAGATTAACGTCAGTTTTCTTTCATGTGGGCTATACAATATGTCGATCGGAAAATAGTAATTTCCAACAATCAGTTCTGATTCAGCGATAGTAAATCCGTTTGCTGAATCTAAAAAACTAGTAACATACTTAAAATCATCTTGTATGCTCTCATTTGTGATCAAGAATTTAGATTGTCGGTTATGTAAGCGGTGGATTTCTGTTTGTACATCTATTCCGCCAAATTCATATGTTCTCATTGCTATCTTTCATCTTACAGTTGTCACCGTGCCACCTTGGATAAACGTTTACTGCTATTAGTTGTTGGCAATGTGGGCAGAGGATCTTCTCTCTTTTACTTCCTCTTACAGCTTCAGCTTTTTTAGCTATAGTTTCTGCTGATTGTTTTCTGCCTTTTGCTTTTTCACTTTGCTTTCTTTTAGTATCTTCAGAATGCTGTTTACCAAACATACCGTTACGTTCGCCTTGCCTAGCTTCTTTTATCTTAGCCAACCATTCATCTGAGAACGGTGCTCGTTTTTTACCTTTTTGTGCAGCTATTTGTTTTTGTTTTTCGAGTTCTGGTTGTGCTCGACCTTTATTTGCTTGGCTAATTTTTAGCTTTGCTTCTTCATTATGAGATTTGCCCCACATAGGATTTTTATCCCCTTTAATTCGTTCTGAAGATAACTTACTCCACTCTTCTTTTAAGTTCTCGTAAACTCGTGCTGTTATTTTAGTGTGGTATCGCGTTTGGTTTTGATTTTCTCTCCGCATTCCTTGTAATGCGTTAAGTAGTTGATATCTTTCTTTACCAAAATAAATCTTTGTAAGCAACCAATGAGCAATAAAGTGTTCACGGGCTGTTAGCGTAGTAAGGTTTTCTGGTTCGTTGTTACCACCTAAGCTTTTTGGAAGGATATGGTGATCTTCTGAATAAGCTAGGTTACGTGATTCTTGCCCACGTTTGGTTATGTTGCTATACCATTTTTCATATTTGTTCATACTATTATTTATGTAGAATTAACAAATACAGTAATATATCTGGTATTAAAAGTCAAAATAAAAGGAACCGAAGTTCCTTTTATTTTTGTTACATGATTGTTTAGATCACTGGAATGATAAGCCAGAAACTGCAATCTCGCCTAAGTAGTCTGCTGCGTTACCTAAGCTTGACGAAGTGTTAGTGAGCTCGACATATCCGTAACGTGTCATGAAGCCAACTACTGGTTCGAAAGTTGCTGGGTCAAGAACAACACCGCTGCTCATTAATGGAACGTATGGGCAGTAGAATGCTGCTGCGTCTGACTCGCTTGAACCTTTGTAACCGACTAACACTGGTGTGCTGTCGCTTGCGTAGCTGTCAACATAAACCTTCATTGCGCCGTTTAATGTACCGACGAACTTGGTGTTTGTTGGTGCTTCGAATGTACCTTCTGTTGTGCGAGCAAAAGCAGAAGTTGTTGCGGACTGGAGAACTGTTAACACTGTTGGGGAAACAACAGCCCAGTTACCTGCGCCACGACGTGTACGTGTTGCGATCTTGTTAGCAACGCGGTTAACGAGAACTGCTAATGCAGCGTGCTCATCACCAACGAATGTTGCTGTACCGCTAACTGCTGTCTGGTCGAATGTTTCTTCAGTTGCAGCTAAAGCACGTAATGAACCAAGAACTTCTTGGTCGATTTCAACAGTGATTTCTTGAGCTAAAGCAGCCATAACTTCTGCTTCAACATCAATACCATGCATTGCTTGTGCGTCTTGTGCTGCTTCGAATGTCCAACGTGCGCTTAACTTACGGGTCTTAGCTTCTACGACCTGTTTTAAGATCTGAACGTTGATCTTACGACCTGGAAGACCTTCAAGAGCTGCTGTCATGTCGCCACGACCAGTTGTTGTGTTGCCTGAGTAAGCAACAGCGATCTTGAATGGGCTTAATGCCTCGTCACCAGCTGCTGTGCTTGTACCGAATGGGCTTGCATCAATCATGTTGTCTGCGTAGCGAACGCGGAGAGTATGAATCTGTGCAACTGGACCGGTCATTGGCTGAACACCAACGATTTCGTTAGCAATAACAGTTGGCATAACACGACGAATAACTGGAAGAATCACACGGTTTAATGATGCGATGTTACCAGCTTGTGTTGCGCCTGCTGATGCGTTTTCTACTAAGTGCTTCTTGGTGTTTTCTAAGATAACACCCATTGTTGTACGGCGGGAACCTTGTAAACCTTCTAACAGGGCCTCTTTGGTCTCACCCCAACGGCTTTCTAAAAGTTTTTGTGACATATTAATTTTTTTCCTTTATCCAAAAGTTTAATTTAGCCCTGCTAACTTCTTAAGAGCGATGACATTGTCGTCAACTTCCACTGAAGGTTTAGCAGATTTATCGCCAGTAACTTCTTTACGTGATTCATTTAACATTGCTGCTTTTGGGGCTGCAACTTTAACTGAACTTCCGTTAAGAACTGCTGGAAGATACTTGTCATATGCAACACGGAGTTTTCCGGTTTGCACGTTTTCGAGTAAGCTTTGCATCACAGATGCTTTTTCTTTGTTAAGAGGCTTTAGCAATTCTGCCATTGTCTCTTTACGTGCAGCTGACTCTTTAATTATACGAATTTCACGCTCTTTTGATTCAGCAAGTTGTACGCCTTTTGCAGCGACAGCTTTTGCTTCAACAATTTGCTTGTCCTTAGCTTTAACTAACGCTTGTAATTTAGCGATGTCTTTGTTCTCGTTTAAATGAGTAACGCTGAACTCGCTTGCAAACGCTTCGAATAAGCGACGGCCAAACATGTTTTCACGTGCAATTTGAATGTCTTCTTTAAGTTGTGATAATTCAGACTCAAGATTCTTAGTAACTGATTCTTGAACGAGTTTTGAACTACGCTCAACGAATGTTTTCTTCATCTCAGCTAACTTACGTTTAGCTTCAGCAACTAACTTAACTTTGGTCTCAACAACAGCTTTCTTATCAATTGCAAACTCTTTGATTTCTTCTGCTAGAGCTTTTACTAAGAATTTCTCTAACTTTGCGAAACCTTCTGCTTGCATCTTACGATCGTTGCGGAGTTCTTTAATTTCCTCTGCTAATTTAGATACCATGAAGTCGTTAAACTTCCCGCTGCTTTCACGCATAAATCTTTTGAATTTTACGCGATCTTCAGCAAGAGCTTTTTTATCAGCGGCGAACTCTGTGAGTTCGCCAGTGATAGATTCAGTTACCATTTTGTCAAGAGCTTCAACCATTACACTTTTATCGTGCTCGTAGCGTTGGGCAAACTCTTCACGAAGTTCAGCACGTACGGTCTCCTTAGCTTCTGCGAGACGAGTCTCCCAGGCTTCGTTGATAGCGCGGCTTGTATCTTCGTTTATGATACCCCCGTCTACTAATGATTTGATAGCATCAAGCATTCCTATCTCCTATTGTATTTTTAAATCTTTGATCAAGCGTACTACATGCTCTTTCAGATACTTCTGAACCTTTTGATTTGAGCCAACTTCGGCTGCAACTTCAAGAGTTCTGTGTCCACCACGCATATTCAACAAACCTTCATAGATTGCTGTTGGGTATGCATTGGGCGCACTTGGTTGAGCAACAATGTCTACTGTTACAATTTCAAAATCGCTAACATGACCAGTACTCTCATTAACATTACCACTGCCACGTGAACTAACACCTAACTTAACGCCGTTTTCAAGCATTGTTTTTACGATGTTGCCCATTGGTGTTGGGATAATCTTTAACTTACCAAAGCCGTTTGGACCGTCCATCCACATCTCAGTAATAACATGAGACACACGATCTAAATTGATTTTTAAATCATCTGGGTGATCAACTTCGCCCAGAACTGAATTACCGCCTTTGATTTGTTCGTTAATAGTACCGACTGCATTAGCAATTTCATTAACAGGGTAAACACGCTGGTTAGCATTCTTAACACCGCCTTGAATGAAGATGCCCTTCATATGGAGGTCCTTACCGTCTCCGCTAGATTCTACAATGATTCTAGCGGAGTCGTATGTAAGGTTTTCTTTAAGATACTTTGCCATTATAAGTTGTTACCTTAAATTAGTTGCTTTTAAAGCCTGGCTTACCACCTGGATTTAAAGATTTCTTATCTACTGACATTGAGCCGCTTGTTGTTGCGCCTTCTTTGTCCGTACCTTTTTCTTTTGACTGGTAACCTTTTGTGTTAGCACCCGGTACGTTTTCGAACTTACCTGCGCCTTTTAAGTTTCCCTGGCCTTTTGTGTATTCGTTGCTTGGCTTTGGTGTTGGGGACTTACCGTCTGGGTTAGCTTCTGAACCACCTTTAGCGATATTTTTTGTAGTACCGCCCATGTCGTTCTTACCGCTGATTAACGGGGACTTAGCATTGATAGGGGACTTTTTGCCGCCGCTACCAACTGCGTCGCCTTCACTTGCACCTGCTTTGAATGGATCAGCGTTAACTTGCTCTACGTATTCACGGACCATTGACTCTTCCATGTCTTCGTCGCTATCGAAATCTGCATCATCTGCACCTTCTTCGCCACCGAACTCGTCTGCACCTTCTTCGCCACCAAAGTCATCAGCGTGTTCTTCTTCGCCTGCTTCAGCAGCCATTAACTCGTCGAACTCTGCCTTTAATTCATCTAAAGCAGACTCTAAGTCCATAACGCGGTCTTCGACTGAAGCTTCATCGCCCATGCCGTCGTCCATGCCCATTTCGTCGCCACCGAGCTCGTCGCCCATGTCGTCGTCCATGCCCATTTCGTCGCCCATGTCGTCGTCCATGCCCATTTCGTCGCCGACGAACTCGTCGCCTTCTGCTTCTTGAGCAATCTCGTCACCTTCTACTTCGTTGGAAATTCCATCAATCATGCCTTGTGATTGATTTCCACCTAATTCTTCGTCCATTAAACCTTCGTAAATTTTACGTGACTTATCAACGACGATAGAGTGGAATAATGCTTTTGCTTTATCTTGTTCATCATTGATGATGTACTCGATTAGCTTCTCGTATTTGTTCATAAAAATAACTCCTTAATAATGGCTTTGTAAATTTATTTACAAAAACGACATTATTTCAGAGTTAAATAGGTGTTTTTTAAGTCAAAAGGTGGGATAATTACATGCCCATGCCACCATCTCTGCCTTCAGCGGGGGCAGCATATTGCTTCTGTACTGTTTCTAGTTTTTTCTCTCGTTCTAGTTTTCTAATATCATTCATCATTCGCAACTTTGATAACTGTGCAAATGTTAGTTTAGTTTTACGGAGGTCAGACAATTTTAAAGGTGTGTTATCATCTTTTTCTGTTGCATAACCAGGAGGTAATTGTTCAAATTCAGTTAGTAGCATAATAACTATTTACCAAATTACATCGGAGGAGCACCGGCAGGTGCAGCGCCGCCCATTGGAGGTGCTTCAGGGGCCATGTCCGGTGCTCCCATATCCCCGCCCATATCCATATCTCCACCTTCGTCAGGCATTTCCAAGTTACCTAAATCTGCGTCAATACCACCTGGTGTAACACCAACTGAGCGTAAGTTAGCCGAATCGCTACCCTTTGCATTATTGTCATCTCGCTCTTCAGCCCATAACCGATCGTTCTCTTGCATCTCTTCCTCAGTTAAACCAAGATATCTCTTGAGTAAGAAACGCTTACTGAAGTAAGGAATTTGCTCAAGTTGAGTAAAAGATCCAATGTTATTCTTGTCAATTTCTGCTTGGCGAGACTTAGCAAAGTTCTGTGGCTCGTTAAACCGAAGTTCAAATAAGCTGTTGTCGATGTTAATGCCTCTCCAGCGCATAAACATTTTAAACTCATGGTCTAACGCATCAACAATTAGTGCTTGTAATCGTTTACAATACTGATTAAAGCGATACTCTTGAATTAATGCGGTACCAAGTCTTCCATCGTTGTACGATTGCGACCCATCGTCATCGCCTGTTGGTAGATAGCTCGACGGAATACGCAAACCACGGAATAATTTGTTAGTGAAGAATCGTAAGTCTGTAATCTCTCCAACGTTTTGCCCGCCTGGTAATACGTCTACGCTCGAACCACGGCCATCAGCAGTAGTAGGGAAGAAAAAGTCTTCGTTAGTCGATAGCGGGTTGTATGTTGCGTCAATCATTGACTGGCCACCACCAGTTTGTGTAGGAATTCTACGCTGGTGGATTTCGTTTTTAACACGTTCAACAAACGCCATAGCCATGTGTGTTGGCATATTACCTACGTCGATCTTAAACACCCGACGTTCTGGTGCTCGTTGCACACGGTAAATGATAATACTGTCTTCAAGTAATTCTTTTTGTTTAAACACTTTAAACACTTGCTCTAACACACTGTTACCAAATGGCCAAAATGCGTCTAGTCCTTCAGTTAAACTAATGTGTAAAACGTGTTCTGCGTTAATAACTACTTCATTTGACTGGTGTGTAAAACGTGAACCGCCAGTATAAGGTCCGCTTGGTTGTGTATAAGGTGTTGCCATACCTCCAGTTTGTGGTCTCGTTAAGTAGGTATCCGATGTTGTTAATGCAGTAGCTGATAAGTTTTGGAAGTTAGGATTGATGTCTTTAACTACGTACTGTTCTGGCTTTTTGCCTTCTGCTTCATTAACAATAACTTTAGTTACATTACCAATTTCAGTCCAAAATAGTTTAAACGTTTCTGGATCACGAATGAATACTTGGTCGCCGTATTTTAATGTGTTACGGAATATTTTAAATACCCGCTTATTAAACTCGTTGAGATTACACCACTGCAATAACTGTTCTTTAATAATCTTGATTTCGTTGTCTGTTGGTTCTTCGTGGAAATGCAAGTCAAACGCTGTTCCGTTTTCAGTGTTAACCTGTGTACAAAACTCAGCTAAGATATCTAATGCAGCGTTAATTTCGCTATCTGAGTCCATACCTTCGTATTGATTGTACCGCTCAGTTCTGTTTGGGTGTCCAACATAAATTTCCGGTAACTGCGATTGGAAGTTCCTATAACTCGGATCCGGAGCCTTAGATGCTACCCCACTTCCAATAGGACTCACATTGTTTGGGATGTTTGCGGACTTAAAATATTTTCTCCACGTAGCCATTAAGAATTCCTTTTACTTGTTTGTTTAATATAGTAAGGTGTACCATCTTCAGTTACATATTGGTATACATAGTATGCTTTTTCGTCCATAATTTCTCTCTATATGCTATTTACTATTTTTAGTAAGAGCTCTGCAGAATGCTAGACGATACGTCTTTGTGGTCTGATGTTACAGATATTAAATCGTCGGCTTTCCTAATAAACTGTTTCATTAAGTCAACTTGCTCAGATAACAGTTGAGTGTTAACAGTTAAAATGTTAGTAGTTGCTGCTGTAGCAGAATCTGTTTGAGTACTCTTTCCAGCAGTGTCCTCTGGTACATTAACCTTAACTGGGATAGTTTTTCCATCAGGTAACGGCACAACTGCTTCTATACCGTGAAGTAATGCGTCAAAACCACTCATTGGCCCTTTTGCAATACCGCCTAAGGCCATAGCTGGTTTAGGTGCAGGAGTTGCCGGTTTACCAAGGGTAGCATATCTGGAACTCTCACGGTCAGCTGATGATTTTAAATTTTCTTTGTGTTTATCAAAATTATCAGCTGAATAGTCACCCCAACCTAAGGTAGCATTCCAAGACTCTCCAAATCCGCCCATGCCTTGTTTTTTAATATTAGCATGTTTATTACTTTTCCACTCTCTCCATTCTTCAACATACTGTTCGTCGTGGAATCGTTCTTTCTTTTTCTTTTCAGCAGCCTTAAGCTCTTTTTCTTCGGGTGTGCTAAATCCTAAGGTTGACAGTAAGCTTTTTAGTCCTTCTACAATGTCTTGAGTTAATTTTGCATACTCGCCCATTACCGGCAATAGTTCATCTTGTATCTGGACTTGTAATGCTTGATGGGCATCAGCTGCTCCTATAACGCCTTCTTGTAACTTATCTCCTGGTTTCAGCGATTTTTCTAAATCAGCAATAACTTGTTCGATGTCAGCATCGCTTAAATTAGTGGCTGATTTTAGATTATCAGCCAACGCTTTTGCAGCACCTTGTACCGCTTCGCCACCTGCATGTGCAGCCATAGCAAAGGCTTCGAATTGTTTCGATTCTGCAATTACATCAGCTGCTGCGCCTACTCTGTTTTTTAAAACCTCTTTAGCAGTTAAATTACCTTCTTGTAGTAATGCAAAATTTTGTTCACCGAGTCGTCGTGCTGTTCCAGACATTGCTTCCATTATTGCGCCGTCTCGATTCACTACAGTTCCATACACCATTCGATCTTTAAGATTTTTTCGTTCTTGATCGCTCATTGCTGCCATTGCAAGGTTAATCTGATTTCTTTGTTTTTCCGACATTCCTTGCAGCTTTAATTGGAATGCTAGATCAGTGTTCTCTTGCTTTACTTTTTCAGCTTTTGCTTTAGCATCTTCACCAGTTAATTGAGATAGTAAACGTAAATTCTTAGCGTACTCATGTGTTTGTGTAGCAACATCTTCAGCTGCTACTTTTCCGCCAGAAGCACGACGCATATTTGCAGCAACCTCTGCACTCATTTCAGCAGTTTCTTCGAAAGAAAAACCCATTCGAAGAAATTCTTTTTGTAATTTACCGTTGTTAGCTTTATAAATTTCCCCTACTTTACCAACTTGTTTAGCACCCTCAACTACACCCATTCCAGATTCAGCCAACGGACCACTTTGTTTTTTGATAACATCAGCAAACTGTGTTACAGTTAACCCTGCACCACTAGCAGCATTCCTTAACCCAGTCATACCGTCAGCAAATAATGCACCCGAAGATGCAGCTTGGTTATATGCTTTAACTGTTTTTTCAACTTCTTTAGACAAAATGTCGTTAGCAAATTTAGCAGTCTTAGATAGTGTGTCTGACAGCACTCCTCCTAATACCCCTAAACCTGCAACTACTCCACCTATTACTGGATGCACTGCGGCCATTCCTGCACCCATCTGAGCTACTTTTTCGGACGCGGACTTTGCAACTCCACCAATTGCATCTACTCCAGCGTTCATTACTCCGGATGCTGTTGCAGTCGCTGATGCGCCGTCTGTAACCGATTTAATAGCATTACCTAAACCAGCAGTCACAGGAGCAGATAGTTTACCCACTGTGGATAGTTTTTTACTAAACTCAGCGGCGCCCTCTTCTGCTAACTTCATGTTTTTTTGCTCTTGAATCATTTTCTTCTTAGAGTGAAGAATCTCTGCATCAATAGTATCACCAGCAGCTTCTATAGCTTCATCAAGCTCTTTCATGGCTTGATTCATTTGCTCAACTTCGTAACTGCTTTTCTTTATAGATTTGTCAAACCGATCAACACTTTTTATCAAACGATCAACGTTAAATTCTTTTGGCGACGATCCAGATCCGCCACCGTAAGAGCCGCCGCTGCCACCCATGCCATGGGAACCAATGACATCAGCTAATCTCTCAACTAGATATTCAATATCAGAACGATCCATACTTTTAATCCATAAATAAAATTACCGCTTTATTATTTATAGGAAAAATCCCCAATGGAAAACATCAATCAGAATCCGTTAGCTAGCCATTTTCGTCATGCAGTTATACACACTAAATTAGTTAGTAACGGCAAATTTTGGCCAGAAGGATCAATCAATTTACCAGTAACTGGTGAGATTCCTGTACTTCCAATGACTCTCAAAGATGAGATCACATTAAAGACTCCTGATGCACTAATGAATGGGTCAGGCGTAGTTGATGTTATCCAAAGTTGCTGCCCGAGCATCGCTAACGCCTGGGAAATGCCTAGCGTTGATGTTGATCAAATTATTATTGCTATTCGTATTGCTACGTACGGCGAACACATGGATATCGATGCAACATGTCCAAACAACGAGTGCAAAGAAGAAAACTCCTATCAAATAAACTTGCATACAGTACAAGCAGGATTAACTATGCCTAAATACCACATCCCTGTCGAAACTAACGGGTTGCAAATTTTCTTAAAGCCACAAAAGTATTTTGATTTAAACAAAAGAAACAAATTAGAGTTCGAAGAACAACAGATTTTAAAAGTTATTAGAGAAGCAAACGAAGCTTCAGACAAAGACGTAGTAACGGCCCAGTTTAATCAGCACCTAAGCAACGTTCTTAATTTAAATTACGAATCATTGACTACTAGTACCGACAAAATTATTATCGAAAACGGAACTGTAGTCACTAACCCAGATTTTATCCTTGAATTTTATAAAAATGCAGAAGGGTCAATAATCAAGAAGGTACAAGAAACTGTTGCGTCTTTTGCAAAGGATATTGCAGTTAAGCCGTTCGAAGTAACTTGCCCACATTGTAATCATGAATACAAAGTAGCATTTACATTTGACTACGCTAATTTTTTCGCATAAGGCTTTTATCTCTTAGTAACGAGAAAATAGCCAAATTATTAGACTCGTACGAAAAAGACATAAAAGCCCTAAAAGATGACGCAATGCGGCTATGCTGGTTTATGAGAGGATCAATCTCATATAACGATGCTATGCTTTTGTGTTTCTCAGATCGCGAAAACATCAATAAAATAATCAAAGACAACATCGAGATAGCAAAGAAAACTGGCATGCCTTTCTTCTAAGCATCACAGTCGCTATTATCCATTACATCAATTACTATCATTCATCTTATCTCTTCAGAGATGTGCTTTCAGCACATCTATCTTATCGCTTCGCTCTAAGATCCTTTTCTTCTTTTCTTTAAGTTAATTTAATTTCTTTTACTTTGTTATTTGTTTGTTGGGGGAAAGAAGAGATATCTTTCTGTAGATGCAAGTCGTATTTTGCCCGTAAACCAGGCAAAATACGAGATATCTTCTGTGAGTGTTTCTTACGTACTTGCTAAGGCAGCTATATGCTTTTCATATAGCGGAAGCGGTCATCCTGTACTCCCAATACCTCGATTTTGTCTTATTTGATCTTTGTGTGTACATTACTGTACGATCGTTCGATATGACGGATCAATAGCAGGTTAGCAAGTCGTTGTCTGCTATTGATGATGGTTGCTTTTTCTCAGAGCCATCGTCGTTTAACACCTTAGGTTAGTGTCTTCCCCCTGGCACCCAAGTATCCGACAGCCATCTTTCAGGCAATCTCAATGGGGATCGAGCATCCTCGATCAAACAAGGCCAAATGAATTTTGTTAGGTGTTGCTTTCGTCTTCGTGTCCGGTCTTTCTCGTACACGCGGTATTGCACTGGTACCTACTTGCGAACTAGTGACGGTTTGGCCGCCCCTTCAAAACAAAATTTCAGTGTCGCTAAATTTTTATGGATTTTTACGACGTGGTGTCTGGATATTGTTGTTCAAACAAACAATGCAACAAGCTTCTTTACCCTTGAGCTGCGGAAGCCTGTTGGTGTACATTGTTCGAGTTTATATTATTAAAAAATATTGAATTATCTAAATTTAAAAAATCGTCCAGTCTGTATCCGTATACCTCTCGGTACGGCAATACAAGTCGTAATGCTGAGATTGGATTAGACAAAAATACTACTTCGTCTACTCCATTGTATTTAACAATAAGCATCATCTCCTTGTTAGAATTTGATGCATCCTGCTGTGCTTGTGCAAGCCACTCATCCCACTGTGCTACTTTACCTTTAACAATTGCTGAGAACGTAGGCCCTGACTTATAGTGCTTACATTCCACTGAGAAGTTAAAGGAATCAGGGCAAATTAAATCACCAAAAAAAGCGTGATCTAAATCGTGGGTTGCAACTCGTTTTTTATTAGAGCCACCGAAAAATGAACCGGAATCGGGGTTTCTACGAAAAGCTTGGTTGATTCCGGTTACTTCTTTAAATCGTGCGGAAAGAAGATTGGCGATCTTTCTTTCGAAAGTGGAGCCTTTGCTCTTTCCGTTAACTGCCATGAATTACTTTGCTGCCTTGGCTGCGTTTTTCTTCTCTTGGATCTCGGCCCTGCGAACTTTAGTAAGCTTACCCAAATCGCCTAATGCTCCACGAGCACGAGTGCCTGCTGCGGCAACGCCCTTACCTTCGAATTTTTCATTTTCTGCAATATATGCTTCGTATGCTGCTACAATTTGTTCATGTGTTGACATAGTTGTCTCCTTGTGTACTATTTAATTAGTTAACCAGCCTACGGCATAATTTCTATCAACCACGTTACTGCTACATTTTTGCTCGCATTCTACCCAAGCTGATTTCTGACAATTGAATGTTGAAAACAATTTATCCCAAATTGGATCAGATAGTACTTCTTCTAATGTTCTAGTATGCAAATTTAGCAAATGACGATATTTTTGATGAAAACTATCTTCATACTTGATAATCTTTCTGTCGGTGTGCAAAGACTTATACGGAAAACTTACCCAACTGCATGGATGTAACACACCATCTGCACTTACATACAGACCACGATTGCCTATTAGGCACATAGGCGTGATAACACTGCTATGTTTTTGATGTACTCTAGCGTACATTCTTTCGTTTTTATGAATATACTCGTCGGTTAACGGTTTTCTACTCGACAGCTGATGAAAATACCTTTCGAATCGATGAGTTTTGCTTATGAATTCTGGTCTTGGTTCTAATAAATCTACTTCGCCGAACGCACCATTATACTTGCTATTAAATTTTGTGCTATATGTTAACTGCAATCCGTCACAGCCGATATCTGTAGCTAACTGTTTAATGCGATCGAGATGATCTTGGTTAAATGAAAAAACGATAGTAGCCCAATTTACAAAAATTTTACTTTGCTGAACCATTGTCTTCATACCTAACATGATACTATCCCAATTGCTGTTAATACGATATAAATTATTTGTTTCGTTATTGTAACCGTCGACACTAAAATTTATAGTGTCGTATTCGTTGCTGATTGATGCAAATCGTTCCCACCAATCTTGTTTTTTGTGCGACCCGTTTGTAATTGTGAAAATATGAATTTTTGGATTAACTGATTTAATGTATTTGATTATTTCTAAGTATTCTTTAGCATAAATTGGGTCACCTATGTCTCCGCACATTGTGATGCGCTTCACTTGATTTTTTAGTAAATCGACAGATAACGTTTTTTTAAAAAAATCAAGTGACAAGTCTTTATTAAGCCACGGCGTCGGTGAACCATCATTCCTTGGGCATCGGGGGCATTTTAACGTGCAAACGCCACTTACCTCAAAATGCCAGTGATAGAGTTGCCAAGGATAAATCAAGGCGACACCTCTATGATTTTGATATTATCGTTGAACATATTATTAACAATCGTATTAGCAACTTCTTGTGGAGTTAAACTGTTATTTGATGAATACAAGTCGCAAAATCTACCTATATCTTCTTTGTATCGATTAGCATTAAAATTAGTTCTAGTTAAACCCACACATACTTCTAGTAATCTTACATCTGGATAGTCTACTTTGAGCATACTGTAAAAAGATTGCACTGATTTTTTTGATAAACTGTATGCTAAATCATTTGGCCAATATCGATTATTATTAGTGCTAGTTATTGATATTATTTTACAATTAATATTTCGTTCTAGTGCTTTGTGGGTGAGCAATATTAAGCTCAATAAGTTTGTGTTTAGTATTCTAACAATGTCTTTAACTTGATGGTCAATGAAAGGGAGTTTACCGTTTATATCGTGTCCGGCACAGTTGATTAAAAAATCACAATGCGGAAAGTTGTAGTTAACTACATCGTTAACATTATCTAAATCTAATTCTTCTCTTGCGATAGAAATAATATTATGATGTGCAGACAGTAATTTACTTAGTTCTTTTCCTATACCACTATTGGCACCAGTTATAACAATATTAAACATTCTCGATCTCGTTACTGTATGTTGTAAACCCGTGTTCTTTAACTACGTTTAAGATGTTATTTACTCGATTAGTAAGTTCGTCTTTGTGAGATACTAACCAAACACTCTTGTTATGATCACGTGCCATCTTCTTTAGTGTAGCAAGTGCTGCTTCTACCCCGTTAGTGTCGAGCCCGTTGTCGATTAACTCGTCAATAAACAGCAGGTTAATCGGGTGGTACAATGATTCCCATACATCACGGAATGCCCATGACAGAGATAAAATTAACCGGCCGCGCTCACCGCGAGATAAGTTGTCGAAGTCTAAGTCTCTACCTAATTCACTAATTTCTACTGTTAAATCGTTTTGGAATACTACTTGATGAGGAAGACCGACTTTGTCTAAGTAGTAGCTTAGTCTCTTATTAAGGAATGTTAAGTTTTGATTAATAATTTGCTTGCGAATAAACGAATCTTTGTTAGTTAACAGTTTAAACAAGAAGTCTTGATGCTCTTTTAGCTTAGTAAGTTCGTTGATCTTATCGTAGCTAACCTCGACAATCCCTGAACTAGTCATGTCGTTAATTTGCTCGTCGTACGGATCAGCATCGGCTTCTTTAGAGTCAATCTGTTGTTTTAAATGAGCAATTGAACTTTTGTGTTCTAATGCTTCTTCTAGTTTCTTGTAAAATGTTTCTGGTTTTGCAGGTAAAGTGATGGTGCTAATTTCTGCATCGAGTGCAATCCTCTCGGTTTGTAAAGCAATAATATGTTCGCGAATTTCTGCCTCGTCGTGTTCTTTACGTGCAAGCAATTCTTCGTGCTTAGAATCATGCAACTCTTGCCCGCAACTATGACATTTATGGTCTCGCAAACTCTCTAATTCTTTGCTAATTTTGTTAACTCGAACAATTTCCTTATCGATCGCAGCTTTTAATGTAGCTGCATCCTTTTTAAGTTGAGTGAGGTATGCGTCTTTCTCAATCCACTCTTTTAAATCACTGTGTGTTTTAATCTCAGACTCGATGTCAATGTTTAACAGTAGATCGTATGCATCTCTGAGATTAAGCAAATCCTCTTCTTTTTTAGTTAACCAAAGCTTTTGCCTTCTTTTAAGTGCTTCGATCTGCTCCTGGAATCGCTTGTTAGCATCTGTGATTGCTTTAATGTTAATCTCTTCGGCTGTGATTTCATCCTTGACTGCTTTGTTAAGTTCTTTTAACGAATCTGCTTTTTCACTTAATAAGGTAATACCTAGAAGTTGTTCGATAATAACACGCTGGTCGTTTGCTTTTAACGATAAAAATGGTTCGGTGTAAGTGTTTAAGGCAACAACGTGCTTAAACATGTCGTGCGACATCTCAAGCAACTTTTCAATTTCTGCTTGTGTTTCGCGGCTATCACCTTGAGAATCACTATCTTGAGCTTCGACGGCTTTATCACCTACGTAAAAAGTAATAAAGTTTGGCTTACGTCCCCGCTCAATTTTATACAATTGCCCATTCTTCTCAAACTCAATGGTAATCACCATACCTTTTCCGTTTGTGTGGTTTATTAAGTTATCTTTACGGATACTCGATAATGCCTGTCCGTATAAAGCATAGCTAATGGCATTTAGTAAAGCAGTTTTACCTGTTCCATTTCGGCTGCCATTATCATCTCCGCCGAGATCTAAATTTTCACCGAGAATTAGAGTTAAGTCACGACGATCTAAATTTATTCCTTGTGTATTGTTCCCAATTGATAGAAAGTTTTTTGCAGTTACATTTTTAAATTTAATCATTTTGATTTACAATTATTAAAGTGCCATCGTTGCATACTTGGACCTGAACCTTCTAAACCACAGTACGGACATATTTTTTTAGTCTTAGATGATTCTCTCATTTTTTGTTTGGTTTCTTCGGATCTTTTTATACCAGAAAGTTTCTCGCTAACTTTTTCTCGCAGTTCTATAGACCATTCGTGTGGAGACGCCATACCTTTTTTTGCATTTGATATATTCTGTTTGCGTTTTTCTGTTAACGATCCTCTTGGTTGAGAGTTTTGCAGTCTTCTTAACTTTGCTCCTTCTTCTCCATAAATTTCCTCCCAAGTCTTTCCTTTTTTAGCAGAACTTAAAGATTTCTTATGTGAATCTTTAAATTTTAACCCTGCTGGGAATCCAGACAATCCGTTTTCTGGTATTAAGTTAGCCCAGTTGTTAGATTCGACAATCATTTGGTTTTTTGAAAATGATAAAGCAAAATTTTCACAGTCATTTTTATCATAAAATAAACAATACCATAAAGTTTCTACTTTGTCAACACCGTGTTTGTTAATGTGATTAAGCCATCTATTTCCGGATCCTAAATATTCTAGCATATCATCGTGCGGCAAAGTTGTCTTTCCGAAATATAGCATTTTTGTTATCGAGTGCTGTTTTATGTACAAGTAAGTGGGAGAAAAAGTAGTAGGCATAATATTTCATTAAGTTGTCCTTTTGTATTTATGTCTACTGTCTATCGTTAAAGATTATTGTAAATGTTTAATAATAGACTTTTGTCATAATGATCACTATTGATCTGATTAATTTGATTTGCTACTATCGAATCGATACTTTCAAACGACAATGATGAGGTGTCGACGTCTAAATTACCAAAATCTTCCTTTTGCGGAATAAGAGAAATCTCACGCAATTGGTAAGTCTCAACGAATGTTTCTTTAATAAAGTTAGCTTCTTCGTAGCTAATATCAATGTCAATGTTGACACGAACGTGCATCTTTGGTTTTAGTAGTTCCTCGGCATTATTCAGAACTTCACTTAGTTTAAAGACACGGTAAGTTGGTTGATCACTCCACGAACGATATTCAACTGGGTTGCCCCATTCGAGAATAGCACATCCTCTAGCATCGTCTCCTGCATCGGCGTAATTGTGCGGGAAACAGTTTCCGATGTAAGTGATGTTGCGGTTATGCTGCCGCATATGGAAATGCCCACTAAACACCCCGTCGAACTGCCCAAAGTGAGAAGCTTGAAGTTCGCCATGATCAGGCATAGCGATCTTAGCATTCATGTAGAAATGAGGCAGTTCAAAGTGTCCCATGCAATATTTTGCTTTAATCTTCCCGATTCGTTTATGTTCATCTTTAACAAGCCAAGGAACAATAGCAACATCACCTTTATTAAAGAACTCGTTAACGATAGTAATGTTTGGTAAGTGTTTTGCCCACTCTACACTTTGAATATCACGCCGGTCTTTGTAAAACAGGTCGTGGTTGCCAGGAATAAAGTATGTATTCTTAAAGTTTTCACTTAACAGTTCTAGTCCTTGCACTGCATAATTCATAGTGCGAAGGTTCATTGCTGCTCGATTGTTGTGGTAGTCACCTAAGAAGAAGCAAGTCTCGCACCCCTCTTCTTTAGCGGTGCTAACTGCCCACTGCATAAAATCTAAACAATCTTGGTTGTGTAAATCGCTGTTTGACTTCAATCCGAAGTGTAGATCAGTGAAGATCATCGCCTTTCTAAATAAATTAGCAGACATTTATTTCCCACGCACGATAACCATTATGGGTTATCCCTTTATTAGTTTTTCTTATCAAAGTTTTGGCCCATTGATTAGTTTGTCGCTGCATTTCACTTTTACTAATGTATGTTACACGTGACCCGTCCGGAAACTCAACTAAAATGGACTTAGACATTGCCAAAGCCCCTTTTAGACCCGCCTCTTTTGCTTGTTGATCGCGGATCACTTTATTTTGATTTCGAGTTATTCGCATTTGCTCTCGCTTTTTATCAATTGCGTCTGGGGTAGCCTTGTAAAACTTTTTTAAGGTTTCGGATTTTTTCTTATAAACCTCGTCGGTGTGCAAGTGTCTTGTTAAAAACTTTCGCTCGTTGTTGGTAGTGTTTGCCCATTTAACATTCTTATTATAGTCGGACAAACTTCCCCCGAGTGCCTCTCTCAGAGCAGTGAGATCAGTTGGCGAAAGTAAATGTAATATATGTCTACCCATCCCGTCTCCGCCACGAGTAGAATTTAGCCCATCTATAAACGAATTAAATTGTTTAATGTAATTTATTTCAGCCAACGCCAAGCAGCCGAGACTATTAAATCCATCCTCAACAATTTCAATTTGGCAGTTTTCGATTCCATATTCTCTCATTGCTTTGTATAGCTTTGTATTACCGAGAACTGAATTCTTTTTATGCTTCTCCCATCGAGCAAGTTTGTATGATGGTTTAGTATCAAACCCGATATAGCACTTGTTCAACGGGAGAACAGTAATTTTGTAAATGAACATAATTTAATCCTAAGTGACTATTATTATTTATCCACTTAGGCATTAAACCGTTTCTTAAATAGATTACTCATCGTAGTGATCATTTCCACCGGAATTTTGCCTTGTGTAGCTGGGAGCAAAATTGTTTATCTCGAGTATATCGTCGCGTAAGTTTTGATTACGTTTCTCGATATTAAGCACTCGAGTAAATGAGTTAGTAATTACTGCGGTGTAATAGCTAAACGGGTTTTCGGATTTACTCTCATCAAATTGCAAACCAATTTGGGATAACTGTAGTAACGCCTGCGAACGCATCTCGTCGTTGTATGTATATCCTCGCCAGTTTGAGCGAGTAGCATATCGTTCAACTAATTTGATATACATATCAGCTAGTTTCCGTGTAACTGACCCGTGTTCTTTGTTAAACTCTCCAGTCACTAAATCACCTTTCCAGTGACTCCGTCCAATAACAAATGGATTGTTGTTTGTATCTATTTTATAGTGCTCGAACGGAGGGAAGTTAACTTTTACAAACTTCCCAGGTGCCTTAACTACCGCTACTTCTTCGTCATACTCTGTGTCTAGCAATTCTTCTTCTAAGAAGTCAGCTAACGACGGTTCAATTTTCTTCTTGTCGTCGGCCATCTGAGGAATGTGATCCCATGTCATCAACCGAAAAACTAAATCAGTATTTGGAATAGTGGTTGGATCCAGCTCGAAGTCAGCTAGTTTAACTTTCTTACCTTCTTCTACAGCAGCATCAAACGCAGCTTTAGCTAACCTATCTGCTCGATTAACCTTAGCTTCGTCGATAGACGATAGAATGGTAGATAAGTCCCTGATTATGATATCATATTGATGTGCAGTTGGATCACTAAACGAACAGTATGTAGTTTTGCTTTTGTGAATTTCTTTAAGAATGTCTTTGTTGTTGAGATAGTTTACACGACGCATGGTCATTAAATCCTTTAATAGTAGTATATAATAGCGTCTATAAATACTTATTACAAGAGAGACTTCATGAAAGCTTTATCAAACTTTGGAAATCGAATCTCAGAACGGGCAACTGAGTTATACGGGGATATATCTAAAAAGGCCGCGGAAATTTCGTCATCAACAGTTGACCCTACATTATCTCGGTTAAAATCTGCTGGGCTTGAAGCCGGCGCAAAAATGTCAGCTGCCTTAGGGACTGAAGGTGGTGTAAAGTTTGTTAAAAACATACCTGGTGTTAGCGGGCTACCTGGAACTACACCGACTACAGGAGCATCAACAAAACCAGAACTAGAAGATTGGAGAATTCGGGTCAGCTTACCCCCAAATGCAAAATTGCTGTATCAAGACGTTTCTAATCTTCCGTTAATTCCGTTAATCGGAACAAACGGAGTGGTATTTCCATACACCCCAAACATTACAGTTTCTCACAAAGCAAACTATCAAGCAACTAAGTTAACTCACAGTAACTACGCATCTTTCTCGTACGAAGGAAGCGAAGTGGATGCCATAACAATTGACGGAGAATTTACAGTTCAGAATCAGTCTGAAGGACAATATTTGTTTGCAGCTATACATTTCTTTAGATCCGCATCGAAAATGTTTTTTGGTGCATCCGAATCTGTTAATAGAGGAAATCCTCCACCAATCTTAGTGCTAAACGGGTATGGTTCTCCATACTTCCCATCAATTAAATGTGTGCTTACAAATTTTAGTCACACTATGCCAGCAGATGTTGATTATGTGTCGATTAACATAGGACATAGTAAAAATAATGCAGTTGATAAAAGCAAGTCTGAAGTTGTAACAAGTCAGGTTCGACTACCTACAACAAGTAAAATTTCTATTACATTGCAACCAGTGTACAGCCGTAGAAGTATCCATAGAGATTTTAGTATTGATGCGTTTGCAAGCGGTAAATTACTTGATAAAGGATTTATCTAATGGCACAGTATTCAAAAGCAAGCCCATACTATGGTACAAAATCATTTAGCAGCTTCTTAGATATATGGGAACCAAGAACGATAGCTAAAGATCCAGCTGACATAGTGTTTACAGTTGAGTCAATATATCAGTTTCGCCCAGATTTGTTAGCTGCTGACTTGTACGGCGATCCTTCTTTATGGTGGGTATTTGCTGCAAGAAACCCAAACACAATTAAAGATCCGATTTTCGATATGAAGACCGGAGTTAGCATATATTTGCCTAGTAAAGACAATTTAATTAAAGACTTAGGGTTATAAATGGCATCTCAAGCTGATGTTCGTAGGGTAGATAATGTTATCCAACTGTCGAATCCTGAAAAAAGAAATTTAGGAGTATCTCAAACACCAAGCGGATCGACGTTTGTTGACACAGAGTTTGGTAACCTAGATCAAGCGGTTCAACGAGAATCAACCGCAAATAAGTACGGAATTAGCTCTACTTCTGAGCAGGCCGCTATATTAGCAGAACAAGATGCGGCTTTCGAAGGAATGCCAGATGCTGTTGACGAAAGCAAAAAACCCACAGTTGATGTTGGGCCAGCTAAAAAGATAATTAATACAGTCGGTGTGCCGAATCCATTACACGATTTACCGTCGTACTCATACAACATTAGTTTGCATGTTTTATCTCCTGATCATTACAAACAAACATTAGCTACTGGACAATACGTTCCTGACGAAAGTGTTTTAATCGGTGGCGCAGGGAGATATTCTAGTACTACGCCAGATAAAAAAATTCGAAACCCACATAGAGCCCCTGCATTCCAAGACGTTGATTTTTACATCAACGATTTAAAGATGTTTACGGTAATCGGTGCAAACCAACAAGCTCAAAACTCCAATGTGCTAACGTTGTCGTTTACTATCATTGAGCCAAACGGCGCAACGTTGATGAATAGAATTATTGACACTGCAAAGTTTATTAAAGAAAAATACAAATACTCGTCGGAACCAAACCATTTAGATTTGCCGTACCTATTGGAGGTTGAGTTTGTAGGATATGACGAAAATGGAGTTCCTTTACCTTCAAGGTCATACAAGTACACAAAGTACATTCCTATAAAGATACTAGGGATGAAGTTTAAAATCACAGCTAAAGGGGCTGAATATAAGTGTGATTGTGTAGCATTTAACCATCACGGGATGTCAAATACTGTTGCAACAGTACCAGTAAACATTAACGTCGTAGCTTCAACAGTAGGCGACTTTTTTGCAGCTAAATCATCGTTGGCTAATGTTAACGAGTTGTCTGGTAATGTTGACTCTGATTCAGTGAGGACACAGTCTGTAGTTGAAAACAAAACTAAAGAAGGTCGAGCCGATGAAGCTAAAAAGGCGGCTGAAGAGTATAAGAATAAAGTGTACAAAGTATCAAGCTATACTGACGCAATTGATGCTGCATATGATTTAATTAAAACATATCGAAACTTTGAAGAAAGCGATAACATTGAATTTGTGGTAGATCCAGAAATTGCAAAGTCTCCGATAATGTCGACTGACGCATCTGCTTCTATTAAAACTGTACCGATGTCAAAAGAAGGAGAGGCTAGTGCAGCTAAACCAGGCACGATCGATAAGAAGCAAGTTTCGATCAGCATAAACGCAGGAACTAACTTACTGCAAGTTATTGAAACTATAATTTTGGGTAGTGAGTACATCAGAGAACAAGTTGTTGACCCAGCAAACTCTGCTGATGCTGAACGGTTTAAGAAAATGCTAGAAGAAAAGAAAAAATTAAACTGGTTTAGGATTATTCCGGAAGTTGTTCTTAAAAAATACGACCCAGCAAGAAGCGAGTTCGGAAAAACATTTAGGTATCACATTGTGAAGTGGCCGTTAACAAACAATCTAATTAAGTATGCTAACCACGGCATCCCCGATATTGTTCAAAAGTCGTATAACTATATCTTTACAGGTGAGAACAACGACATTATTGATTTCCAACTTGACTTCGACATGTTGTACTACGTGTCGACTACACTAGTTCGCGAACAACTTAAAAAAGATCAAGTGCAGCAAGACGACGCAGACACTACGTCGAATAAAAAGTCTCCTGACAGTGGGTCAAGAGATAACGAAGAAGTTACAAAAGCAAAAGTGTCGGCTGACAAAAATAAAGAAACCCGCCCAGACAATTTTAGGGTCTTATCACAAGTGCTGGCCCCAAACCTTGCATCTGGATCTGTCGGACCTAAAGATGCAAAAACTGCGGTAGTGTACGACACCCGAAACGCATTGCTATCTAATAGCAGAGGCGACATGATTAACGTTAAATTAAAAATTGTCGGTGATCCGCACTTATTCAAACAAGACGACTTCTTCTACCCTCCGCACAAACGATCAGAGTTTGAAGCAGTTCCGGTAATAGATGCACATGTTACACCAAACGAGTCGTTAGTTACTGACAGCGGCGAGTTATACGCATTTTTAAACTTTAAAACCCCAAAGGATTTTAGTGATAGTACAGGATTGCTTGACTACGATAGCAAGTACATCGAAAGCCCGTTCAAAGGGTTCTTTAAGATACTAACAGTTGAGAGCACGTTTAATAACGGAAAGTTCGAACAGACTCTAGATTTAATACGCTTGCCTGATCAAGAAGCAAAACTTAAAGAAGTCGAGGAATCGCAGAGAAAAGAGACCGAGAAACCAATTGCTAACAATGGACGAGCAACTGATGTTAGCCTACCAGCACAAGAACCGCCTAAGATTGATATTGCGTCGACTATAAAACAAGTTAAGAACGAAGATGAAGTGGCAAAGAACTTCTTAAACGATTTGTCAAACGGAAAAACACCCCAGGTACCTCTTACGAACATGGGTATTTTTAACACCCAACAACCAGTTCCTACACAAGCTCACATAGATGAAGCGAACAAGATCAATGCTGAGGCAGGATGGACCCCGGCATCGGGAATTGAGCCGCCAATCACAGCGTCTCAGGTTGCAGCTAATAGTCAGATCAACAGAACAATTACTAAGTCTCTTGGTCTACCTGAAAAACCAAAACCAAACGATCCTTTTGCAAACTTACAGTCGGTGTAAACAATGATAGATAAACGAGTTAGCTCCAAAAGAATTCCTGAACAGTATGATCGGACCAGCTCTGCCTCTGGTCGCATAGACCCAGGACCGTATATAGGTATTGTAAAAAACAACATCGACCCAGCATTCCGTGGCAGATTGCAGGTGTTTATTCCGGATTTGGGCGGCAACGAGTTAGAACCAACACATTGGAGATCGGTAGGATATGCTAGTCCGTTCTTTGGATCAACCCATCAAACAACTCAACCTAAAGAAGTAAACTACACTACTACATCTAACACATACGGTATGTGGTTTGTTCCGCCAGATATTGATAATTGGGTGTTAGTGACCTTCGTGTCAGGGCATCCGGATAAAGGATACTGGTTTGCTTGTATTCCATCTACAGCAAGCCATCACATGGTTCCGGCAATTGGCGCCCACTCAAAAATAGAAGCAGGCACAAATCAAGGAGTGAGTGCAGCTCAATACCCTGTTGCAGAGTTTAACGAACATGAACCCTCTGTTAGATGGGACGATTTTAGAAATATCCAAAAACCTGTGCATGTAGATCAGCTAAACATTTTAGTTAGACAAGGTCTAGAAGCTGATACAATCAGAGGAACGATAACAAGTAGCAGCCAAAGAGAGTCTCCTAGCACAGTCTTTGGAATAAGCACCCCAGGTAGACCACTAAAGCCAGTTGACGCCGCTACTACGTCAGTAGAAAAAACAGTTCCCGCACGTAAAGGCGGCCACAGTTTCGTAATGGATGACGGTGACCAACAAGGCGGCAGTCAACTAGTGAGATTGCGTACAGCAGGCGGCCATCAGATCTTAATGCACGACACTGAAGAAGTTGTTTACATTGCAAACGGCAATGGGGATGTGTGGGCAGAGTTTACTAAAGACGGCAAAGTAAATTTGTTTGCAAACAACGACATTAATATTCGTACAAAAAACAATCTTAATATTCACGCTGACCAAGACATTAACATGTATGCAGGTAGTGAGATTAACATGTATGCTAAAACTAGTATGAAGGTACACTCTAAGGATGTAGGTGTTCGAGCAGAAAATAATCTAAGTTTGTATGCTGGTAATGTAGGTTCATTCCGTGGAGGAACTGAATTAGTTTTCTGGGCAGGTATGATTTACCTTAACACAAAATCTGGGAACGAAGCAGAAAAAATTCCAGTAGTTGCAAGACCAGAAACAGCAAAAGTTGGCCAAACGTGGAGGAGTTCTAATGGAGCAATGTTAACTACTATTCCCGATGAAAAGTCACCCCCTCCAACACACGAACCGTACTCAAAACACAAAACATCTTACGGGTCAGCAAGTGCAAGAACAGTAGTTACTAAAAAGCCAGTCACCCCAACACCGATCTTATCAAACACTCCGCCTATGCTCACAGGATCAGAAACAGATAAGACAACAGCATTGATTAAGAAAGAAGAGGGGTTACCTCGCAACGGTAAAGCATATTTAGACCCGCCACCGCCTAACAATCCAGGAGATCAGTACTCGATTGGATACGGCCACCAGATTACTGCTGATGAGAAGTTAAACGGTATTGATTTAGGTAACGGTGAGGTAGTTCCGTATCAAGGAGCAGACACTAAGCTAACTCCTGAACAAGCAGATGCATTGTTAAAGAAAGACCTACCTAAATATCAACAGGCAGCAAAAGGGCCTCTAGGTAATGAAGCATGGAGTAAACTTAACGATGATCAAAAAGCTGCGCTCACTTCGTATGCTTATAATACTGGGTCAACTAAGTCTTTAGTAAAGAACGGGCTGCGCGATGAGATTCTTGCAGGAAATACGCAAGGAGCAGCAGATATTATTTCGAATAAAGGCATTAAAACAGCAGGCGGAAACTACATGGCAGCACTAGATAACCGTCGTCAGACTGAAGCAAGCATTTTTGCGTCAAACCCGACGATCACATCACAGGCTTAAATACATTACTATGGCAAATTTATATAAAGGTTTTAGCACTGTTAATAGGTACAAAAAGTTTAGGTTAACTGATTTTGAGTTAGCTAAACAAAACTTGTACAATTACCTTAATATTAGAAAAGGTGAAAAGTTAATGAATCCAGAGTTCGGGACAATCATTTGGAATCTATTATATGAACCTTTTAGTCCAGCTGTAAAAGAACTGATCGCAGACGATTTAACGAGAATCGTTAAACACGACCCTAGGTTACTTTTGGAGAACATATACGTGTCTGAGGTAGAAAGCGGCCTTATGATACAGATCGAAGTACGTTTTAAACAAACAGACGAACTAGGAACACTGGTTATGCAGTTCGATCAAGGAACCCCAGCATAAAAACACCATATTATTAAAACCTATAAATATCATATAATAGGTAGAATAATATGTCATCAGTAAACCGTCAGTACAATCTCCTTGTAGCAGAGGATTGGAAAAAAGTATATCAAACATTTAAGGACGCCAACTTCCAGAGTTATGACTTCGAGACTATTCGTAAGTCAATGATTGACTACTTGCGGTTGTACTACCCAGAGGATTTTAACGACTTCATTGAGTCTAGCGAGTTCATATCGTTAATCGACTTAATTTCCTTCTTAGGCCAAAGTTTAGCTTTCCGCAGCGACTTAAATACTCGTGAAAACTTCTTAGATACTGCTGAACGTCGAGACAGTATTCTTAAACTAGCACGATTGATCAGTTACAATCCAAAACGTGCAATACCTGCCAGCGGTTTCTTAAAAATTGAATCAGTTACTTCGTCGGAAACAATCTACGATTCTAACGGGTTTAACTTATCGAACATTCCGGTTTCGTGGAATGATGTTTCGAATGATAATTGGTTAGAACAGTTTAATTTATTATTAAATGCTGCATTAATTAATAGTCAGATTATTGGAAAATCGGGCAACTCACAAGTTATTAACGGAGTTCAAACTGATGAATACACGCTAAACATAAGCCCAACTACAGTACCGACATTTCCGTTCTCAGCATCTATTGAAGGTGCTATCACTCCGTTTGAGGTAGTGAGTGCAACTAGTATTGATCAATCATATGTGTATGAGGTTCCGCCTAAACCTACTCAATTTTTTAACATCCTCTATCGTAACGATAATAACGGAAATGCTAGTAGCAACACTGGTTTCTTTTTGCATTTTAAACAAGGCGATCTTAAAACAACTACGTTTAGTTTAACAGAATCTCTCCCAAACAGAGTGATCAGCATCAATTATCCAAACATTAATAACACCGATACTTGGTTATATAGTTTGACTTCTGCAGGCGATGTTGATAACTTTTGGAAAGCAGTGCCAGCGTTAGCAGGCATTAACGTGGTGTATAACAAATCAAACGAAAGAAACATATATCAGGTTAACACGAAGGTTAATGACCAAGTTGAGCTAGTGTTTGGTGACGGAAGCTTCTCGAATATTCCTCAAGGAGACTTTGTGTTCTACTACAGAGTAGGCAACAACATCACCCATAGAATCACTCCAGAAGAAATGCAAAATGTTGCAATTACAGTTGCATATATTAGCAGAACAGGACGAGAAGAAACTCTGACCATTCGTGCAAGCCTGACATACACCGTTAGCAATGCGGTTAGTCGTGAATCGGCCGAAAGCATTAGACAAAATGCTCCTCAGCAATACTACACGCAGAATAGAATGATCACTGGGGAAGATTATAACATCTTCCCATTTACTAGTTTCTCGGATATCACAAAGGCAAAAGCAGTTAACCGAACAAGCTCGGGTATTAGTAGATTCTTAGATGTTAACGACCCTACTGGGAAGTACTCTAGTACTAGTATTTTCGCCGAAGACGGAATTTTATACTATAATCATTTTGTAAAAACGTTTAACTTTATGTTCAATGATACAACAGACATTAGCCGAGTAGTGTATAACCAGTTACTAGGTATTATCCGTTCGCAAGAAATGACACATTTTTACTACGACAAGTTTGAACGTTTCGTATTGCCTGACGCAATGTGGTCACAAGCAAATTCGGTTACAAATGGAAGTACTGGTTCCTTTAGAACAATAAGTGCAGGCCAATTAATTCAAATCGGACATGTTACTACATCAAATGCAAAATACATTCGTGTAGGGTCTATTATAAAATTTAGATCCCCAGACGGACAATATTTTAACTCACAAAATAAGTTAGTTACTGGAACACCAACACACGCAGGAGATGCAACACTCTTGTATGCAGCAGTAACTCAAGCAATCGGTGACGGTACAGCTGGCGGCACCGGAACATTCTCGGATGGGTCAGGACCGATAATGCTTAATCAGTATGTTCCGACCGGAGCTGTGGTAGATCAGATTATTCCAGTGTTTAAAAACAATCTTCTCAATGAGATGATTAATCAAATTATTACTGAAATGTTAGCGTTCAAGAACTTTGGATTAACATATGATTCTCGTTCGCAACGTTGGCAGTTCATTGAAGGTCAGAACTTAAAGGTTACTAGCGACTTTGATTTATCAACGCAAGGTAACACAAACGGTTTAAATGCAGATTCGAGTTGGTTAGTGTATTTTACATTTGACGGACGAAACTATACCATTGGTTACCGTGGACTAGATTATGTCCTTGAGAGCGAAAAAACGGTTAAGTTTTATTTCGACGATAAGGTAAAGATTTTTGATCCAAAGACAGGAACAACTGTTCGAGATCAGATACATATTCTAAAAGTTAACAACAAACCCGACACTGCAGAACCTCTCGGTGTAGATTATGCATGGCATATACACAAAAACATTGTTGAATCAGATGGTTTTGAAGACACAAATAAGATCTTGTTAACCTTCAGAGACTTGAATAATGACGGAATCCCAGATAACCCGGATTTATTCTCGTTGATCGTTAATCCGGGCACTGACAATAGCACAACCCCAACATACAAAAAAGTGTTCTTTAAGAAAGAAGCATCATACGACTCTTTTATAGTCGATACCCCGTTAGCAGAAGGTGTGGTGAGTCAGGAATACTTAACGTATAGCCAACTAAATCATAATATCGGTATGGTTAACGAAGGTGAGGTATTTTACCTTAATAACGATAACGAATTTTACATTGCAGTAATTGAGAATAATGAGTTAGTGTTATTAAAAACAGCTGAATATTTCTATAGACTAGGTAGAATGGGTTTGTATTTCTTGTATCAACATCACAGCCCTAGTTATAGAAGAATTGACCCAAGTCCAAATAACATCATCGACTTGTATTTACTAATTAATAGTTACGAGTCAGCTTATAGAAATTGGATACAAGACATGTCGGGGAAAGTTGTTGAACCAGCAGCACCGACTAACGAAGAGTTGAGGTTAAATTTTAGCTCGTTAGAAAACTTTAAGGCAATCAGCGACACACTAATTTTTAATAGTGTTAAGTTTAAGCCTCTTTTTGGTTCTAAGGCTGACCCTTCGTTGCAAGCTATGTTTAAAGTAGTAAAGAATCCATCAGTTAACATCAGCGACAACGACATTAAGTCATCTGTTATATCGGCTATTAATAACTACTTTAACACAAGTAATTGGGATTTTGGTGAAGTGTTTTACTTCAGTGAGCTAAGTGCTTACTTGCATTCAGTGTTAAGCCCTAACATCTCAAGCGTGATTATCGTTCCATTAAGCACAGAAATTTTATACGGCAACTTACAACAAATCAATGCAATGCCCGACGAGATTTTAATTAGTGCAGCAACAGTTAACAATGTTGAGGTGATTAGTTCTATATCAGCGGCGCAATTAAACCAGAATTTAGTAGCGGTAAATACATAATAACACGGACATACAATGGCAGCAGTTAAATCAATCAAGTTTTTACCAAGCGTTTTTCAGACTGAAGCAAACAAGAAGTTTTTAAATGCAACAGTAGATCAGCTAATTTCTGAACCAAGCTTTAAAAAGGTTAACGGCTATATTGGCCGCCGCTTTGCCCCAACCTTTAAAAAAGCAGACAACTATGTTCTTGAAGCAGATAAGCTGCGTCAAGATTATCAGCTCGAACCAAGCGTGGTTGTTACAGAAAAAGGCAACGTTTTATTTCATGCCGATTATGTAGACTTATTGCAAAAAATTGAACATTACGGCGGTATTACTACCGACCATTCAAGAATGTTTGAGAATGAGTACTACTCGTTTGATGGGCAAATTGATTTAGATAAGTTAGTTAACTTTAACCAGTACTACTGGCTACCAACAGGACCAAAAGAAGTAGATGTTTTTTCTAGTGCTGTTGATGCAGAACGAACATTCGACATTACAATAAATTTACAGCAGAATGCATTTAATGTGAGCGGGTTTGGGGAATCTCCGAATCCAGACATTACAGTGGTTCGTGGCGGCAAGTATAAATTTTTAGTTAACAGTGCTACTAAGTTTTGGGTACAAACAGAGCCGGGATTAACAGGCTACAGAACAATTGCTCCAAACATTAAAACCAGAGAAGTACTTGGGGTAGAAAACAACGGAGCAACAATCGGCGAGATTGAGTTCTTTGTACCAGAATTTAATGCACAACAGTATTATACCAACATGCCATTATTGCAGCATGTTGATTATGCTACAAGTATTCCGTTTAACGAAATTCATAACACCTTGTTGTCTGCATTTTTATCTAAGTACCCAGGATTTGACGGAGTTACTCCTAACATATCAGGAAAAGAGTTAATCTTTGTTAGTAATGATCCAAACGACAATAACTGGGCGGGACCTGGCCGGTTTAGTTTAGGTTATGATCCAGTAGAAGGCATGGATGCAGGACAAACTATTCCAAGTAGTCAACGTACTGGTATATGGAGAATTACTTTAGATACCTCAGATGTTGTTGGATCATCTGATGCAGTTATTAAACTTGTATATGTTGCTGATCTTCCAGTTAAACACACAGTATATGTTACTGGTGGCTCCCAGTTTGGTAATAAAGAGTTCTTTAAATCAGAGACCCTAATCATTGAGGAAGTGCCATTATTAACATCGCTGATGGATACATTTTATTATTCTGATTCAGAGAATACAAAACTTATTGGCCGTATAAAAGTGGTTGACAGTACGTCATCTAAATTAGAAGTTGATGACATTTTAGGAAAGCCGAGCTATACCAGCCCGAACGGTGTTAAATTCACTAACGGGTTAAAGGTTCGATTTGACGACCAAGTTGACCCAGTTAAATACGCAAATAAAGTATTTTATGTTGAAGGAGTTGGGTCGTCAATCCGATTAGTTGATAACAGTAAATTAATCACCCCCGAAACTAACTATAGCAGCGAGACTGAACCGTATGATTTATATAACTTCGATACTACAAGATGGGACGAAGTGTCTAACGGTCCGATAATTCCTGACTATGTAACCATTAATAGAAGTTCAATTGACTTAAATGCATGGTCAAGAAGCAACAGGTGGTTCCACCAAGACGTGATTGCGGCGTCAGCAAAATATAACAATTCTCTTTATAACTATAATCAATTGCAACGAGCAACTCGCCCTATCATTGAGTTTGAGCCAGACTTAAAATTGTTTAATAACGGTCGTTTTAGCAATAATCAGGTTGATATCTTAGACTTTACTATTACTGATTCTCTAAATCAGATTGAAGGTGTAACTAATCCTGACGGCGATTTTACGTTCTTCGGAATTCAACTCAGTGACGGACTAACAGTAGTGTTTGCAAATGACGTTAACCCAGAAATGCGTAATAGGGTTTTCGCTATCCGTATCCTTGACATAACCCAGAATTCTATTACACTACCAACATTGCATTTAGAGTTAGTTGATAATCCTACCATTTTACCTAATGAGTCAGTGACCCCAACAGTCGGCCACTCGATAGGGAAGAGCTATTGGTATAACGGCACTATTTGGGTAGCAGCACAACAAAAACACGAAGTAAATCAGGCACCAAAGTTTGATATTGTTGATGGTCTTAATAATAGCTTTGGTGACAATAACTTTTATACAAACACAACATTTGCCGGCACATCCTTATTTGAGTATGCAAAAGGGACTGGTGCAGACGACAAAGTTCTAGGATTCCCGTTACGGTATAGATCGTTTAATAACGTTGGTGATATTGAATTTGCAAACACATTTAATACAGATTTATTCACTTATATCAACGGTTCGATCTTAAGAAATAAACAAATTATCGATGGCTTCGCAGCAAAAATTGACGTCAACACGCATGAGATAATAAAAGCTAACATGTGGAGCAAAGTGACGCATTTGTCTAAACAGTCCCAGGTGTTTTCGTACATATACCAAGGTAACTCAAACTTTTTTGAATTGGATGTACGTCCAGACATTAAGAGTGTAAACACAGTTTCGTCTAAGGTGTTAATAAACAACAAAATCATTGACAAAACACTATACGACTTTGTATACGTTGGGGTGATTCCGGTTTTAGAAATTAACACTACATTATTTGTTGACGATAAAATAGATGTTATTGTTTATAGTAAAACTCCAAGCGAAATTGGGCACTACGAAGTCCCGGTGAACTTAGATATGAACTCATTAAACGCAGACTTTACCAGTCTGACGCTAGGACAAATGAGAAATCACTTAGTGACGTTGTCGTCTAACAGTTCGAATATTATTGGCTCAGTTCCAGGAAACAGCAACCTTAGGGATTTACAAATAAAAGATCAATCTGGTAGCATTTTACAACATAGTGCACCGGTTGTTTATAGCTCACTATTTTTATTAGAAAAACAACTAAACTTTGTGTCATCTATTACGTATGCACAAAAAGAATACACTAAATTTAAGAATCGGTTCCTTGAACTTTCATTAACACTTAAAGATTCTTACATATTCGATCCTGTAAACGGGGTTGACACGATATTAAAAAGTTTAAATGCAGTTAAAACTAGTTCGTTCCCATGGTTCCACAGTGATATGATACCGCACGGCGATCTTAAAAATGTCATTGAGTATACGGTTTTAAGTACTGCAATTGTTGAATACGAAATGAGTCAACTCTTCAATGATACTGCATTAGGCAACACTGCGGTGTTAGTTTACGTCAATGGGGAGCAGTTAGTAAAAGATGAGCATTTTTATTTTAATCAAACTCGTCCGTCGATAGTTTTTAACAACGAGTTAGAGTATGACGACGTAATACAGATTGTAGAATATAGTAGCACAGTGGGCTGCTATGTCCCAGAAACTCCAACAAAATTAGGATTATATCCAAAGTATGTGCCTGTGAAGTTTTTAGACGACACATATGTAACACCTATTAATGTAATTCGCGGTCACGACGGGAGCATTACTCCTGCATTCAATGATTTTAGGGATGACTTGCTTCTAGAGTTAGAGAAACGTATATACAATAATATTAAAATTCACGACAAGTCAGTGACTGAATTAATGTCTAGAGTGCCTGGTAAATTTAGAGACTCTGCATATTCTAGGACCGAGTTTAATCAAATTGTATCGAAAGAATTTTTACGCTGGGCAGGCGATTCAAAGGTTGATTACACTACTAATAGTTTCTATGTTGCTAACAATCCGTGGACGTGGAATTATAGCAGCATTAACGATAAGTTATCACAAGAAAAATTACCAGGACATTGGAGGGGCATATTCCGATATTTTTACGACACCGAAACCCCAAACACAACCCCATGGGAGATGTTAGGCTTCTCAGTTAAGCCAACCTGGTGGGAAGAATATTACGGTCCGGCACCATACACCGGCGGTAACTTAGTGTTGTGGGAAGACTTAGAAACAGGTACAATCAGAGAAGGCGATCGCGCAGGTGTTGACCCTCGGTTTGCTAGACCTGGGTTATTGACAGTTATTCCAGTTACTGACAACGGTTTGCTTAAGAACCCAAGTGAGTTTTTAACTGGCGGATTCTCTGGCGGTAACACCGACAAGTCTTTTGTAATTGGTGATGTTGGTCCAGTTGAAGCTGCTTGGCGCAAGAGCAGTGATTATCCGTTTGCACTACAAACAGCTATTGCATTAATGCATCCAGGATGTTATTTTGGTCTATTAATGAATGTTGATTCTTACTTTTACGATTCCGAAAAAGAACAGTATCTTATTAAGAATACAAACAATCGAATTTCTCCAACTAGGGTACAGATAAACGGAGAAGTAGTTGATGGCGAAGTTGTTGCTTCAGCCGGATACATTAACTGGATTAGGGATTACATTGTTTCCTTGGGTATTTTAGATCCTGCTGCAAAAATTCGTCAGTTCTTAACAAACTTAGATGTTAAGTTAAGTTACAAAGTTGGTGGTTACACTGATAAAACATATACTAAGTTCTTAGCTGAACAGAGCAGTCCATCTAGCGTTAACGAGTCGATTATTATCCCATCCGATGACTACTCTATATACTTGCACAAGTCTCCGCCAATTGGCCGGGTAACATATAGCGCAGTGATAGTAGAAAAAGTAGGTGCTGGTTTCGTAGTTAAAGGATACGACTTAACTGCTCCGTACTTTACTATAGTTCCTAGCGATCAGAACTCGAACAACTACACTATCGGGGTCCTGGGTTCTCGTGCAATAGTGTATAATGATTTCGAGCGTGTTAAAGTTAATATTCCATACGGAACTGAATTTACAAGCAGACAACAAGTTTGCGACTTTTTAGTAAGTTACGGTCGATACTTAACTGGCGTAGGATTTACCTTTACTGATTTTAACACAGACCTTCAGTTACAGCAAGACTGGGCATTATCAGTCCGTGAGTTTTTAACTTGGGCACAGCAAGGTTGGCAAGACGGTGCATTAATTGTGCTAACTCCTCTTGCTAGTACGATTAAGTTCTCTAACGGATCTGCAATAGTAGACGAGATAACAAATACCCCAGCTGGGTCTAAAGTGATGGATCAGAACTTTAGCATCATTAAGAGGAATAACTTATTAGTAGTTAGAGAAAACAACGACTTTGTAGTAACTGCTACAGCGGGTCAATCTATTGCTTTCTTAGAGTTAAATTTAGTTCAATACGAACATTCGGTTATTTTTAATAACGAAACAATGTTTAATGACGTAATTTACAAACCTGAATTAGGTAACAGACAATATAGATTGAAATGTGTTGGAAGCAAAACAGATGGTTGGTCAGGCAAGTTTGAAGCACCGGGCTTTATTTACAGCTCACCTTCGTTTAACGAATGGGCTGCTGGTAAAGATTACTTACGCGGCGACTTAATTCGTCACAAGAACTCTTTCTATGTTGCTTTAACAAATATTGTTGCAGCAGATGTGTTTGAACAGCACAACTGGGCTCAGATCCCAGACGATCAGATTAAGTCAGGTTTACTACCAAACTTAGCTACTAACGCTAAAAAGTCTGAATGGTTGTATGATATTGATGCTACTCATCTTAGCGACGACTTAGAGAGATTTAGTAACGGATTAATCGGTTTCCGTAATAGAAATTACTTAGAAGATTTAAGTCTGGATACGGCATCTCAGGTAAAACTGTATCAAGGTTTTATTAAAGAAAAAGGTACTCGTAACGCTGTTACTGCGTTAACGAAAGCTGAGTTTAACAACCTGTCTGGATCAATTGACTACTTTGAAGAGTGGGGCATTCGTGTAGGTGAGTACGGTGCGTTATCTAGTAATAAAGAGCTTGACATTAAACTGAGCGATCAATATTTTACTAAAGATCCTATCGCAATGTCGTTTGTTGCAACAGAAGATCAACGTGCAGTTAGCATAACCACAAAACATTGCTATAAAACACCACCGATAGTAGATTGTTACAATGTCTTTAAAAACAGAGACAGTAGTTCAGTTTACGCTAACGATATTAAAACTGCTGGCTATGTTAGTCTTGAGGATGTTGACCTTACAATTTTCGATATTAATGATTACAGCAATTTGTCAACGTACATTAACAAAATCGGTAGCGGGTTCAGAATCTGGACTGCAAAAGATCAAACCAGAGAATGGAACGTATATCGAATCACCGAAACCGAAAACCAAACTATTTCGGTTAAGTACCTGACAGATGACACAGCTGAGGTAGTCACTGAATTCCCTCATGCATTAAAGGTTAACGAGATTTTTGCGTTTAAGGGCATTGCTAGTTTAGTTGATGGGTTCTACCAAACTATTAGTGTTAAATCTATCAACACAGTAGTGGTTAAACTCCTTATGGGAGACATTGCTCTTGCTGAGTTTAAAGAGAAAGAAACATTATCTGGAAGGGCAATTTTATATAAGATGATCTCTCTCAGATTTAAACAGATGAGCGATATTGTTGATTATACTCCGATACATAACTGGAAAACCATTGACAAGGTATGGGTCGACGAAGCTAGCCCAAACAAAAATTGGGGAGTATTTAATAAGAACGAACCGTGGGTAAGCACTGAGCAATACGCGGTTGACGAGTCAACCGCGGTTAACTTAGATCAGTACGGCACCACAATTAAGTTATCTTCTGACGCAAAATTTGTGATGGTTAGTCGCCCTAAAGTGAATAGCGGCCAGGGTGAGGTCAAAACATATTTTAGAACAGTCACTCCTGAGAATACAACAGCAAACGAAATTCAAACCTTAAGTCCGGTACTGCCTACTACTAAAGATTTTGGTGAATGCATTGACATGTCGGATCGATTTGCTATAGTTTCGGCCCCTGGGACCTCGACGGTAGCTGGGGAAGTATATATCTATAATAGAGTTTCCTCTGGTACATTGGTATTATCACAAAGAATCGAACAACCTGCTAATGAGAAATTTGGGGATAGCGTTAGCATAAGCGGCGACAGTAAATGGTTGTATATCGGAGCTTCTGAGGTAAACAAGGTTTATAGTTATAAGTTAGAAGAGATAGTAGAAGAGCAATTTATTTTAGATGATTCGTCTATATATTTCGACACAAACCCAATGTTTAGTGGAGAAACGGTTCCATTCTTGATTGCTAATCAGCAATCAACAACTATAACATCTGACATTAGCACATACCTTCCAGGAGTGCATTATACATTCACTGGCAATTTACTAAAGTTTAATGTAGACCCTGGGGCTGTGCAACTTAAAGTAACTATTCGATCGTTCTTTAAGTTCGATAGCACGTTAGACGGAGCTAACTACGGTGTACAGTCGTTAGATGCTATGTATGGAGTTAGCATTAAAACGAACTATGATGGTTCTAAGTTAATTGTTGGCGCCCCAGGCGAAGATGCAGTTGATATTGCGACTAATATCCCAATAGAACATGCTGGGGCAGCATATGTTTATGGCAGAACAACTAGTGGGTTTTCTTTAATAAAAGTACTTGAACCAAGAAAAGTTGTGTATAATGCACAATTCGGAACATCAGTTGACATGTCTCCAGACGGTAAAAAGATGTTTGTGGGATCTCCTTATTATACTGAAAATTCTTATAAGAGCGGAGTAGTGCGTTATTTTGCCGACATTGCAGCAGAGTTTAATACCATAACTACGGTTGAACAAGACCCTGTGTTAACACCTGGCGGATCAATTTTTATCAACGGGGTTGATGTTGGGATCTATATACCAACCCCAACGTTAGATGATTTTGTAAATGTAATTAACTATTCGGATATCCCAGGGGTTACTGCCACAAACGATAACGGGTACTTAACGCTCACCTCAGTTGGGAAGAATTCTGTCCTGGCTATTCTTCCGGGGTCTGGCAATTTATTTAATGAGCTATCGTTCAACCTTATTGTTGAATTACAAGAAATAAAGTATCCAATGGCTGAATTCCGAAGTAATGAACTATTCGGCAGTGCGGTGAAATATGATGCAATTAGTGAAACGCTGTTGTGCGAAAGCAAGTACGCTGACTTAGTAAGTCAGAGTGTATTCGACAATAAAACTACAGTATTTGATAACAGAACTACATATTTCTATGATAGAACACATAAGAGCGGGTCAGTATATGTATTTGAGTTAATGCATAACGCAAATAATATTTACGGAAATTCAAGCAAGTTTGGGTACGTACAGTTATTATATAATCCGGACATTAAATCATACGACCAATTTGGTTATTCGATAGATATCGCAGGTCATTACATTGTTACTAGTGCCCCGTATGACGATGAAGGGGATAGTGTTGACATTGGGAGAGTGTATAGTTTTACTAATTTATCTAAAGTTAAAGGGTGGGAAAAAGTTAAAAGTGAAAGTCCAAAAGTAGACTATAACTATGTTAACGAACTGTTTGTGTATAACTCGGATTCTAATACTATTTTAAATTACTTGGATTATATTGATCCAGTTAAAGGAAAGATACTTGGAATTGCTGAACAAGATATTGACTATAAAACAACAGTTGACCCGGCAGCATATAATCGAACGACTAATCCCAGCTTCGCTCTGTTCAATGACTATCACTGGAGCGACTTCCAAGTTGGTAAAGTGTGGTGGAATTTAGATTTAGTTAGATACGTAGACTACGAACAAGGTTCTCTATCTTATAGGTTAGCGAATTGGGGTCGAGTCTTTCCGGGTTCTACTATTGAAGTATTAGAGTGGGTAGAAAGCGATGTATTACCGTCGAAATATGTCGAGCACGGCTCTGACGGTATTCCGAAGTACGAAGACGACTCTGCTTATGTAGAGATGTTTTATGTTCATCCAGTAACAAATAGCTTACAAAGCAAATATTACTTCTGGGTAAAAGATAAGAAGAATAACACAAGCAAAGACAAATCTCATCCAGTAGCAGTAATTGCTGATATAATTAATAATCCACAAGGGCAAGGAATTCCGTATGCTGCAATCTTAAGCAGCAGTGCGGTTGGACTATTTAACTATAATAACATGTTAAATAGTGACAAAACAGTCTTACACATTGAGTTCTCAGAACATTTAAATAAAACCCCGACACATAGTGAGTTTGAGCTATTGCAAGAAGGAAATTATAATGCTATCTTGCCAACTAAACTAGTGAATAAGTTAGTCGACAGCTTGACAGGTAAGGATACTGCTGATCGTAATGTTCCTGATGTTACCTTAAAGAAATCTGAAAGATACGGAATTAGTGTTCGTCCTCGACAGTCGATGTTTTCTGATCGGACTCGAGCAGCACAAAACTTTGTTACATTTGTAAACAATGTATTTTCTAAACATCCGATTGCTGCACAATTTAATATACAAGGGTTGTACCGAAGCGATTTACCTCCCAGCGAACGAGACGAGGTATGGAACCTTAAAGTTGCAGATCGAGACGAATTAGAGTACATTAATAAGTACAATCTTCCACATTCTGGGCTATTTGTTGGTTTCGGCGCAGATAAGTTTGGTAATTACACGTTCGACACAGAAACCCCACAAGAATATAAAATTTTAGTCGAACGAGATTACGAGTTCGACAACTTGTGGACTATCTATAAAGTGACAGTAGTATGGAACGGCACAGAATTTGTCCCTTCGTTAGTCTTAGATCAGATCCAGAGTTATGATACATCTAAAATGTGGAAGTTTGTAGATTGGGTTAAAGAAGGGTTTAATGTCACTTTGATGCCAACATATACAGTTGACTTAGAAAAAGACATGTATAAACTACACTTAAAAGCTGGTGACTTAGTACGAGTTAATAACAACGGTCAAGGGCAGTTTATGGTTTATGGAATATCCAGTAACTTGTCTAAGGAATTGAAAGTACTACAAAACGGAACAATCGAGCTGTCGTCTAGTTTATTTAGCGGCGCACCAGATCCTTTTGGTTTCAGTTCGGACTTCTTTGATAGCGGAAGATTTGACCTTGATGTGTCGAAAGAATTTAGATGCATTTTCGAAACTATACGAGATCATATTTTCGTTAGGAACTTGTCGGTCGAGTTTAATAAACTATTTTTCTCATTAATGAATTATTCGCTGGCAGAAAATCGAGACAATGACTGGTTGTTTAAAACTAGCTTTATTTCGATCATTCACAAATTACGAAAGTTAGAGGAATTTCCTAACTACATCAAAGATAACCAGGAATATTATCGGGATTACATCAATGAAGTTAAGCCATATCGGACAAAAATTAGAGAATACTTACTTAACTACGAAGCATTAGACGATGCGGTTCTTGAGACTTCAGATTTCGATTTACCGCCGTACTACGACGAAGACCTTAAAACTTATCGAAGCCCGAACTTCGAACATGCAAGGGACGAAGAAATTATCAAGAGGGACGAGTACAAGTTTTGGAGAGAGAATTACACTAGTACCATTGGTGAGATTGTAATACAAAATCAAGGAGTTGGATATACCATTGAACCAACAGTGACTTTAGTTGGCGGCAACGGAATTGGAGCGAAAGCCCGAGCACTCATTGATTACTACACTGGGGCAATAACACAAATTCTTGTTGAAGATCCAGGATACGGATATACATCAATTCCTCAAGTTATAATCAATGGTAACGGGGTTGGCGGAAAAGCATATGCTATGCTTTCTAACAACAAAATCAGATCTATATCATCGACTATTAAGTTTGATAGAATTACATACTCATCAGAAATAACTGATTGGGATAAGAATTCTAGTTATGATGTTGGGTCAATTGTTTCGTTTAACGGTGGTGCATATATTGCAGAACATGCAGTTTCTCCAACTACATACTTTGACTATACTAAGTTTAGATTGATTAATCCATCTGAGTTTACTAATGCTAACGATCGAGTTATGGCATATTATAATCCAAAAATTGGAATGCCTGGAAAAGATCTAGCACAGTTATTCTATGGTATTGAGTTTCCTGGAAACAATGTGTTAGGCTTACCATTCAGCGACGGAGTTGATACTGGTTATCCGCAAGATACTGTAAACACTAACATCGACACTATTATTAGAAGTAACTTAGAAGATAGCGCATTGGGTGTTCGCCCAGAAGACGTGACGTTGTCAGGTAACCACTTTGTTGATAAGTACCACAGTCATGCCCCTGAAGAATTAGTCCCAGGTATAGTGTTTGACACATTAGAGATGAGAGTGTTTACCCTCACAAACCACGACTATACATTGGGATACCGTATTTTCCATAGTATGTCGGCTAGAGTAAACACACCTAAGTGTACATTTACCGGTGACGGATTACAGCAAGAATTCCCGTTAATCTATGGCAACGGCTTCTCTTACAGTATTAGGTTACTAAAGAAGAAGGTTCAAAACACAGAGAATGGTTTGTGGGCAACTACGTCTCTTGACTTAACAGTTCCGGATGTCGGCGAGCATTTTGACTTAGTATTAACGTCGGATGATGTTTCGTTTGGTAATACTGAGTACACTATCGGTTTAAGACTTGAACCAGGACGAATAATTTTTGACAATGTGTTAGGTGATGACGAAATTGTTGAATTCTCAGTTTATCAAAACACTATGCCTAAGACATATATAACATCATACCGATTTGTGGGCGATGGGTCAAGAGATACATATGTTATCTTTAATGAACTTGAGGTTATTAAGATTACCTCATCAAACGACATAACTGTTTTAGATAATTCAGAATTCTTGTTCTTTAACGGAAAAGTATTGTTTAATAGTGCTCCAGAGGACGGTGCATTAATTGAGGTGTTTATGGTTCCTGATGTGAGTGATAATCGAGAATATTATCGTATTTCTGAGGCGCATACTGTTAACCTTGCTGAACCGTTGCACATTACTGACTCGGAAATTGTAGTGTCTAACACTTCGATGTTACCAGAGCCGAGCAAAGAGAATTTGAACCCGGGAGTAGTTTTTATTAACGGTGAAAAGATTACTTACTACGAAATTGATCGATTACGGAACGTACTAAAGCAAATTCGTCGTGCAGTTAGTGGAACTGGTGCTCCAACAGTGCACCCATATTATAGTATTGTATCGGATGGATCAATTGAGCAACGGATTCCAGAAAATCCAGATGTTAACACCTGGTTAAATCCGTCACAGATCGGTTATGTAGTTGACGGTCAAGGTTTAGATTTTAGTTCTCAACCACAGGCTATGTTTATTAAAGCAAGCCCGAGTTATGTACCTTGGTTACCATCTGACGACGTTATTTGGGTAAATCCAGATATGTTAACTGATAGATTCTCAGAAAAAATGTTTGACGAAGTGCCTTTTGATAGTTATGATCCAGGTTAAAAGTATGATAAATAACATAATGGAAACAAAGCAAGAAGTTAATAACGAAGAGGTTAAGTCACAAGAAAAGAAACCTGACGAATCGTCCGGCATTTTTGTGCAAGCTCATGTTAAGATATTTGATCCAGAAACAGAAGAAGTATTTTTTGCAGGAAGAGCATAATGAAATCAATCGCAGCGTTTAGTGTAGTTGGGCATATTACAATATCTGATCCTGAGTCGGGAGAAATTTTAGTCGATAAAGACAATGCTATTCATTACGAAAATATTTCAGAAGCATTAGCATACAATTTTGCTAATAAAGGAACAGGGTACGCATATGAGATGCATTTTGGGAACGGTGGTACAAACGTTGACCCGACCGGGGTGATTAACTATCTTCCTACTAATACAAATACGCAGAACGCAGAACTTTACAATCCTACTTATTTTAAGATTGTTGATAACACTAGCACATTTAACCAAGATATACTTCGCAACAAAATCGAAGTACGTCATGTGCCAGGGGAAGTGTTTTCTGACGTGCTAATTAGTTGTTTGTTAGATTACGGTGAGCCAGCTGGACAAGCAGCATTTGACAACAGCCAAAACTTAGACGGATCGTATGTGTTTGATGAGTTGGGCATTAAAGGGTGGTCTTCGGACGGCGTAGGTACCGGTAAACTATTAACTCACGTTGTGTTCCATCCAGTACAAAAATCTTTAAATCGATTGATTCAAATTGATTACACTATTCGAATCCAGTCGTTAACTAATTTAACCTTACAGAAATAGCAGGAAAAACACTTATATTATGAAGTTGCATAAATAATTTTAAATTCGGAGTCTTTACATGGCATATAACATTACTCGGTCAAACGGTCAAAATTTAGTTACCGTTGCTGATGGAACAACAGATACTACATATACTAGCTTAGTTTTAATTGGTAAAAACTTTGCTGGTTACGGAGAGTTTCTAAACGAGAACTTCGTTCATTTATTAGAAAATTTCTCTAGCTCAACCTCACCAGCTAATCCACTTGAAGGTCAAGTTTGGTGGGATAGCACAGGAAAACTACTTAAGGTTTATAGCGGCACAACATGGAAAACTGTTAGTAGCTCTACGTCTTCAGCAGCAGCACCATCCAGTGGTATCACCGGTGATTTATGGTGGGACACCGCAAATGGCCAGTTAAAAATTTATTCTGGCTCAACTTGGGTAGTTGTTGGTCCAGCTTATACTGCAACACAAGGGCAATCGGGACCGGTTGCGGATGTTGTTACTGGAGCAAACGACGGTCTTAGCCATGTTATTGTTAAGTTCTTTATTGCTAACGTATTAGTAGCAGTTTTAAGTAAAGACGTAGCATTTCAAGTTAACGGTTTACCGGGGTTCACAGTTCTGAAGCCAGGCTTTAATTTAGCAACTATTTCGCCAGCATTAGCATATTATGGTGCGTCAGAAAACGCTCTTTCGTTAGGCGGCTTTGCAGCGAATGAATATGTAAGATCGAATGTTGCAACTACTTTTACGCAACCAGTAACTATATCAAATAGCACAGGTCTAACAGTTGGCACAAGTAATAATTTTACTGTTAATGTTGGATCTAACTCTGTTAATCTAATAAGCAATGACTTAGGAAAAGACCTGCGATTCTTTGTTAACGTTGGCGGAGTAGCAACCCAAGCATTAGGCATAGCTGGCACTACTGGGTTATTAACGGTTGTAGGGAGCCCCACAACTGCGCTAGGTATTGCAACTAAACATTATGTCGACAGTCAGCTTACTGGTGTAGGAAGCACAGCATTAGCACGTGATGGTTCAAACACCATTACTGGCAACCTCGTTCCAGGCGCTAACAATACTTACAATTTTGGTTCAGCTTCAACACGCTTTAACACAATGTATGCTACTACATTCAACGGTACTGCGGTTACAGCACAATACGCTGACTTAGCAGAACGCTTTGAAGCTGATGCTACGTATGTTCCAGGAACAGTTGTTGAGTTAGGCGGTACTAAGGAAATCACCGCAGTTGCAGAAGCAATGAGCGATAATGTGTTTGGTGTAGTTAGTACAAATGCAGCATACTTAATGAATGCTGGTGCAGGTAATAACGAAACCCACCCACCGATTGCAGTTCAAGGCCGTGTTCCGGTTCGTGTTATTGGTATAGTCCGTAAAGGCGACCGTTTAGTTAGTGCAGGTAACGGATTAGCAAGAGCAGCAACTAAAGATGAAATCACTCCGTTTAATGTAATTGGTCGTGCATTACAATCGAAAGAATCATCAAGCGAAGGTACAGTAGAAGCAGTTGTTAAACTTAATACATAATTTAATAACTACTTCATCACAATATAAATAACAGAAATAAAGGAAAACATTATGGCTTACTCACAAGGCGGTTTAATCGACGATGCTGACTACAACACGTTAGCATGGGGCACACCCACAGGCGGTACATATGTTACTACCCCAGCAAACCTAGCAGCAGTTTGGGGTGTTGGTACTGGTAGATATGGTTACGGCGCATCAACAAGCAACTTTACACAAGTAACTGCCGGGTCAATAGTAACAGCAGCACAATGGACTGGTATGATCCAAGGGGTTAACAATGCGTTAGCACACCAAGGTGGATCAGTAATTACTCCGTCAAGCGTGACCGCTGGTAACTTAATTACTTACTACAATAGCATCCAGACTGGAGTTACTAACGCATTTAACGGTGCTGGATCAGTTGCTTCAACAACAGACGGGTCAGCACTAAACACACAATTTACAGCAGCTTGGGGCGGCAGCGGACACCGTCGTTTATTATTCACCCAGACTGTTACTTTTGCAAGCGGCAACGCAGCCCGTTACTTCTTTAATGCAGGCGGCAAGGTTAAGTTAACATTCTCACGTAGCGGCGGTTCAGCTACAACACGCAACAGCGAGTGGACTGACTTATGTACTAAGATGGGTACTATTACATTTGGCTACTTAAATACCACAGGCACCCCAGGTTCAGGAGCACCAGCATACAACGTTATTCGTAACGCAGGCAACGGTGGTTATTGGAATCTGTCAACAACTGCAACAACTCATGCTAGAATGTATGCTGATACAGCACCATACACCATTAATTACATTCAAGTTGATGTTAAGTGGTCTGGGACCGCAGAAAACGGTGGTTCCCCAGTGTTAACATTTGAAACATATTGGGAAAACGATTATGCAAATACTTTCCAACAAACAGCAGACGGCACCGCTACAACGTCGTTGGTTTTAAGTGCACCACCAACAACACACATTGGTTCAGCAACATGGGGCACACCATCTACTGGTGGCAGCGTAGTATCAAGCTAATCAGTTTAACCAAAACAAGCAATACACATAAAATAAAGGCCGGAAGGCCTTTATTTTTATCTTTTTATTCTATATAATTAAATTTTAAGGAGTCTATATGAGCATAGTAGATTATGTTGAGTTAGCAAATGCTCGCTTTGATCACGCAACTCATAGGTTAGCTATGAGAGAACGCACTGAACAGCACCTTTGTGTTACCCATAACGGCGGCGTTTTTAAAGCATCGCCTGAGCTAATATCATTTTTAAATTGTTGGGAAGTAGACCAGATATTTTTGGCAGATTTGCACGATAACCCAATTGAAGTAGACCGAAAAAGTTTGTTAACCGCATTAAGAGAAGCCTATCAAGTTGCAATGAATGCATGGTATGTAGAATTCGAAGAATACAAGAAAGTTCGAAAATTGTTGAATGTCTAAAGGTGCGTTGATATTTGCGTTTGATGCCGACTATTGCTACACAGACATAGCAGCAGCATCGGCCCTCCAGATTAAGAGACATCTGGGTATACCTGTAACATTAGTTACTAATGTAGATGTGTCGTTCTCGTGCTTTGACCAAGTAATTAAACTCACCGATGTAGAGGAACAATCTCGAACGTTTAAAGATACTAACTCGCAGCGGGTGGTAAAATGGCTAAACACTAATCGATTTGACGCATATAAGTTATCACCATACGACCAAACATTAGTGGTTGACGCAGATTATTTTGTATGTAGTAAGTCTCTTAGTTACTTGTTTGATACCGATTTAGAGTTTGCATGTTATAACAAAGCATTTGACGTTACTAACCAGAAACGTTTAGAATCGTGTAAACGGGTATCTCCTATTTCTATTCCTATGCAATGGGCAACCGTAATGTACTTTACAAAGAACAAGTTTGCAGAGAGTGTGTTTGGAATGATGCAACACATTAAGAAACACTTTTCATACTATGCAAGGTTGTATCATTTTAATGAGACTGTGTATCGTAACGATTTCTCGTTAAGTATAGCATTGCAGGTATTATCGGGATACAGTACTAAGAATCATTCTGCTATTTTGGGGTCTATTTTTACAGTTGACACCTCGGTTGAATTAGTTGATTTTAACTTAGTCGACGAATCATTAACTTACAAAGTTGGTGATAAGGTATGTAAAATAAAAAACACTGACTTACACATTATGAATAAAAACGATTTAAGTCAATTAGTAGTGGTTCCTAAATTATGAGAAACAGAGACTCGTTTAAAGAACAAAAAGGGTATTTTACCTTTGCCCAAAATAACGATACAACAGATTATCTAACGTTAGCGTATGCACAAGCATTAAGTGTTAAGTGCACTCAGAAGATAAACAGTTTTGCAGTAGCAGTGGACTATAACACTAAACAACAAATAACTGATAAACACCGTAAAGTGTTTGATTACATTATTGACATTCCCGAAGACTTAGCAGCACACGATTCGTGGAAATTAAAGAATGAATGGAAAGCTTGGCACCTAACACCGTTTAAAGAAACTATTAAAATTGAGTCAGACATATTGCTTACCAGAAGTATCGACCATTGGTGGTCCGGCATGCAGAACAGCGAGATATGCCTTACATCGAAAATATTAGATTATGAAGGTAATGTATCTAACAACCGAGCGTATCGAAAACTATTTGATGACAATCTTTTGCCTGATGTCTACAACGGGTTTATGTACTTTCGATTCGGGAAAGACAGTTTGAAATTTTTCTTATATGCACAGCATATTTTTGAAAATTGGGACCTATACAGAACAAAAGTGTTAAATAACTGTAGAGACCCGGAACCAACAACTGATGTAGTATATGCTATTGCAGCATCGATGATAGGTGTTGAAAAGTGTATTAACCCGGTGATTTCTTATCCGACGTTTGTTCATATGAAAGGGGCAATCAACGGATTTGAAACAAATGCAGATTGGACTACAAAGTTATATGCCCAACTTGATGACGAGTTGCACTTAACCGTTGGATTTACTAGACAGCAATACCCATTCCATTACCAAAATAAAAAGTTTATTACACCAGAGATTATCGAAAAATATGAGCAACAATTCGCAAGACAATCTGTTTGAAGCACTAAGCAATTACACCTATGTTCCGCCGGTGATAGAATATCGAGTGTTTTACAATATAGATACTAACGAGTGTGTATCAAAGAGTGTAGACGGCGGAACTGGTGTTTATATTACAGTCACTAAAGATCAATATGACTCTATGGAATTTTGTCCAAACTATTATGCTAAGAACGGTAACATAGTAAAGAAACAAGCGGTATCAACAACCTCGTTGCTTCTGAAAAAGACTAGTAAAGATACTGCACAATATGTTACAATAAAAGATAGTAATGTTTTTGTATTAGACGAAGATCATTGCTTCTCTGATGCAGTTGATTATTGGTGTGTAAGGAATTGGGATAACGACTAAAGGAATAGGGGTAATGACTAATTTAGTAGATATAGCGGATTTAGATTGCATATTTTTGACGTATGACGAGCCAAAGAAAGAAGAATTTTGGATTAAAATTCAGAACATGGTTCCGTGGGCTAAACGTGTAGACGGAGTCAAAGGTTCGGATGCAGCCCACAAAGCAGCAGCAGATGCAAGCGACACTGATTTTTTTGTATTGATTGACGGTGATAACTTACCAGACCCAGAGTTTTTTAACTTGCAACTCGATTTAACGGGGTTAGAAGGTTGTGCGTTACGATGGAAAGCCCGCAATGCGATTAACGGCCTAATGTATGGCAACGGTGGTATGAGTTGTTGGTCAAAAGAATTTGTATACGACATGAAAACCCACGAAGCAAGTGATGGTAGTGCAGAGACCTGCGTTGAGTTTTGCTTTGATCCGAAGTACGTTCCGATGCATAACTGTTATTCAACTACCTATCCAAACGGTGCACCATTT
>Ga0209835_1000030_pt1 | contig 90590 bp, 49 predicted proteins | sample LakKivwa52mmetaG_FD_184138 | JGI IMG/M metagenome (GOLD analysis project Ga0209835, IMG submission 184138) | Anoxic lake water microbial communities from Lake Kivu, Rwanda to study Microbial Dark Matter (Phase II) - Lake Kivu water 52m metaG... | ecosystem: Environmental > Aquatic > Freshwater >...
CAATAATTGGTGTCAAACTATCCATGTGATCTTGTATTATTACGCAAAGGTAATCTATTTTTTGAATAACAACATTTATTTATATCAGAGCCAAATCATTTAGAAAATGGCTTTTCTTTAAAGGGAGAAATTTAGCTCACGTTGTATTGATTATCAATTTCATGGAAATGAATCATAAATCCACTATGCTTGAAGCGGTCGGCTGGAATGGAAAGAATAAAAAAATGGGTTCGTAACGACCAGGTTATTAACGATCATTTGACCGAGGGGGAATAATTCAAGAATGGCCTTAAACCACCACCACCTGCGACTCTTTGATGAGCGGTTTGCCCATATAGCTTAGCAGGATCTGGGCTACGGCGAGTGTGTCTTTCTGGCAATAGGTTACGATCCGTTCGATGTCATTTTTCAGCCAGTAAGTATCATACACCATGCTTCCGTCAATATCGTCCTTAGGCGTGGGAATACCGAATATGGCTGTAAGCAGGTTTAGGGAGGTGTAGCTCTTGTAATCCCCGAACCGCCAGAGGTCCATGGTGTCGAGGTGTTGTACTTCCCAGGGTTTCTTACCGGCAAGGTTCAGAATGTCGGGGATGGGCATCCTGTTGATGAGCATCCGGCGTGCGATATACGGGAAATCGAACTCCTTGCCGTTGTGGGCGCAGAGCAGATGCTGCGGGGTGTTGTAATGTTTGTTGAGCAGGGCTGAGAACCCGGTCAGCAGTTCCTTTTCATCGTCGCCATAAAAAGATTTCACCCTGAACTGCGATCCGGCAATATATCCCGCCGAAATGCAGATTATCTTTCCAAATTCGGCATAGATACCGGCTCGTCGGTAAAGATCCTCTGGCGTATCGGGTTTGTCGGGCTGCCTGATTCTTGCAGACTTGTCGTCCCACAGCTTCTTAAAATTTTCCGGTACTGATTCATAATCAGCATACTGTGGAACGGTTTCGATATCGAGAAACAATATATTTTCCAGATTCAGGTTTTTGAGCATAGTTTTAAGTTTTTAATTTTGATGTAAATTAAATCAATTCCCGGGAAATGAAATTTTCGATGCTAAAATTGACATGGCTTGCCCTGGTAATCGGGATGCTGTCGGGGTGTGGTGTTGATGAGGAAACCATCTATCCGGTTGTGCACATCAACTCACCGGCCAGCAACACCGAATATAATGTACTGGATACTATTGCGCTGGTAATCAGGGTAGATTATCCTAAAACGACAGTCTTACTAAAAGTTAATCTGCAAAATGAGTCTTTAGTTCCAGTTGCGCCAACGCTTCAGGTTGATCAGTTTGCCACCGGCACGGAGACTACCCTCTATTATGCCATCAGCAGCAGGGAGCTTGAATCCGGCAGCTACAAACTAATGGCAGAAGCCAGCGATGGATCAATTTATACACGAAACTATGTAACCGTTTATATCAATGGGATTGACAGGGTTCTGTCGTATGTGTTCGTGGTGGAGGAGACCGGTACGAACAACCATCAGATACGGCGGTACGATCCAACGGTGCAAAACCCGCTAACGGTGAATTTCAGCGGTGATTATGCCGGTTCGGATGTTTCGTCGCAGGCGCAGCTGTTTTTCATTGCCGGGGCGCATTTTGGCGACCTGACGGCCTACCATGCCGACGATTTGCTGGTAAAATGGACTTCGCCGATCACCTCCAGCTCCACCACTCCCTATTTCACCTGTGTGCAAACCATTGGGAGCAACGTATTTGCAGGACTTTGGGAAGGATACAATGCTCGCTGGAATATGTCGGGAACCAAAGGAGTGAGCACTGAACTCACCTCCACCACATTCAGCAGGCTGCTGTACAATTCGGGGAAATATCTGATTTCGGCCGCCGTGCAAAAAAGCAACTACCTAACGCAGTGGCTTGAAGTCTATTACATTGATCTGGGTGGGATGCTGGTAGCCACGGTTTCAGATATTCAGCCGGTAGTTTTTACCGAGCCGACCCCGGGTTCTGTGCTCATTCTTGGTAATAATCAAAATGGAAAAGCATATACCCGCACTTTCAATCCGATGACCGGCAACCTGGGATTTCCTCCACAACCCTTTGAACTGCCGGCTGTTTCGATACATGCGGGAGTAGCTGTTACCAATACCCGAATCGCCCTGGCTATGGAAGATGGTATTTATCTTTATGATTTCCAGGCCGCTCTGCTGCCAATCAGCACACAAACCAACGTCAGAGCGATCCGGTACGACAACATCAGCAGGAGGCTGTGGTGCATTACCGCTAACAAGCTGCTGGTGATGGAGCTAAGCGGCTCAACTGTTGCTGAGTACATTATAGGAACTGACCTGGTGAACCTGCATTTGATGTACAACAAGTAGGCGCTCAACCTCAAAAACAAATTTCCGAAGCTGCAGGATAGGTTTGAAATGGGTGAATGGGGTTTTGGGGAAATGGGTAAATGGGTTGTGAATTTCCCGACAGCCGACTGGAGACTGCCGACTGGAGACTGGTGACTCTTTGCATTAAAATCATCATAAAGGAGCTTTTTTCTCCATGAAGAAATCTGGGTTACTGCATTTCTAATTTTCTCTTTCTTGATAAAATTTCCATTTCCCAAACTGATAATCAATTCATTGTTTGAATTTTAGATCATTTGAAATTTGGTTTTTTTGTCTTTTGTTTTTTGTTATTTGATATTTGATATTTGATATTTGCTATTTGATATTTGTTATTTGATATTTACGCTATCTCCTGTTACGGGATTTCAGGCATGAAAACACTTTTTCAAATCTTTGTCACTATCAGCTTACCTGCAGGTTCCAGTTACTTCACTACCAACTCTTTGCTTTTGATTTTATCGGTAATTGCAAGACCTTCTTTCACCTCGATATTGATGCCATCGGAGAGGCCGGTTTTGATGTATTTCTTCTCAAATATCTGCGGTTCAGTTTCTACCTCCACAAACACTGAATCTTTTTCAAACTTGACGAGACTTTCGGGAATCACCATCACCGAGTCGGCGCGTTCGAGCACGATGTCGGCATTGGCGGAGTAACCGGCTCTTACAAACAAATCGCTCTTGAGCGACACTGCGGCCTTGATCTTGAACTGGATAGCGCCGTTTTCCTCAAAACCCTTGGGAGAAATATGTTCGAGGATAGCGGTGAATTTTACATCTTCCAGCGCCCCTATGGTAAGGATCAGTTCCATACCTTCGCTGATTTTTCCCACTTCGGTTTCGTCCACTTTGCCTTCAAAAATCATGTCACCCATATCGGCAACATTGGCGATGGTGGTGCCCTCGTTGAAGGTGTTGGATTCGATAACTGAATTACCAACCTCCACCGGAACATCGAGTACCATTCCGTCAATAGTGCTGCGAATGAGGGTGTTGGTGGTGGTGGTCATACTTTTGGTCTGTCCCTCTTTAATCAGGTCGAGATTGTCTTCGGCAGCTTCGAGTTCCTGTTTGGCCTGGCTAAGCGTGGTTTCAGCGGGTTCAAACTCAGCAGCAGGGATTACTTTTTTGTCGTAAAGATCTTTCATCCGGTCGTATTCGATCTGAGCAGCACGCAGGGTAATTTTGGCCTGCTTCACCCTCGATTCGGCGTTGCTCAGGTTCAGCATGTTGGGTATTATGCGCACCCGTGCGATGAGGTCGCCTTTGTGAACGTATTTTCCAGGCTCTACAAACAGCTCATCAATAATTCCGGAGACCTGAGGTTTGATGGCGATTTCCTTGCGGGGTTTTACTGAACCGGTAGCGACAGTTTTTTTGATGATGGTCTCTTTGAACGGGGTCATGGTTTCGAACAGCACCGGTTTGGCCTGCGATTTCTGGTAAAGGAAGAAAAACGTATAACCAAAAACACCAAGGATGATTACCAATCCCAAAATTTTGAATATCCTTTTCATTTAACTTGTTTTATATTGTTAATTTTCAATAGTTTACTCGTATCTGAGTGCATCAATGGGTTTGATGCTGACGGCTCTTCTTGCCGGGATCATTCCGGCCATTGCACCGCTGACGATCAGAATGATAAGCGCTTTTACCGCCACACCAAAATCCACCGATGGGTTGGTGAACATACCTGTGGTGGAGCCCGATTGCACCAGCATATAATTTACTCCCTCGATCACGGCAACACCGAACACCAGCCCTACATACCCGGCAATGGCTGTAAGGAAAACCGACTCGGTGATGATCTGCGTCATGATGGCCATGGGTGTTGCACCGATTGCCCGCTGGATACCGATTTCCTGTGTGCGCTCCTTTACAATAATCATCATGATATTGCTCACACCCACAATCCCGGCCATCAGTGTGCCAATGCCAACAATCCAGATCAACATCTCAATTCCGATGAAAAGATTGGTCATCTTTTTAAATTCCTCCTCAACATTGGCCGAACCAATTGCGCGGTCGTCATCCGGAGCAATGCTGTGTCTGGTTTTCAACAGCTCTTTTGCTTTTGCCTCGATCACCGAAACGGCAACATTTTCCTTTGCAGTTATCGAGTACCAGCCTACAACGTCGCCGTAGTTATATGTTTTCTGCAGCGTGGTGAAAGGCATGAAAATCTGCTGGTTTTCCTGTTCTGCTTGTTGGTCGTTTTTCTTTGATTTACAGAGACCTACAACCTTAAAATAAACACCTGAAATGCGCAAATACTGACCAATCGGGTCTTCATCCGGCGAGAACATCTCCTCATAAACGCGCTGGGCAATCACGACATTTTTCCGTTTTTCGTCAATATCCAACTGGTTGATAAACCGGCCTTTAATCATTTCCATCGGATCAATGAGGTTGTAGTCGGGATAATCGCCCTGAATCCTGAAGTTGCCGGTTTTTTCGCCTCTCACCACATTGTTATCTCCCGACCGGCTCCAGGCCTGGATTCGCGGAGCGATGTACTCGATTTCGGGAATGTTGTCAATCAGGGCGCGCGTGTCGCTGTTTTTGAAGTTGAAAAAACGACCGCGCGGTAAACCTTTGTAAGGAACGGTAGTTCGCTGTGTCCACATAAACATGCTGTTGGTGGCCAGGTCGCCCATACCCACCTTAGTGCCGTTGCTCAGCCCGGTACCCGAACCAAGCATGATAATCAGCATAAAAATCCCCCAAAACACGCCGAAAGCGGTAAAAAATGTCCGCAATTTGTTCTTTTTCAGCGTACTGAAAATTTCCCGCCAACTGTCCGGATCAAATATTCTCATGATTTTACCGGGTATTTTGTGTGATAATTATTCATCTCTCAATGCATCAACAGGTTTGATGGAGGCAGCTCTTCGGGCAGGTACAAACCCGGCCAGCGCACCTGAAAAGATAAGGATCAGTGTGGCACCGATGGCGATGTTGAAATCTACTTCAGGATTTGCAAAATAATCCGTCGAAGGCAGATTCTTAGCAGCTAGTTCAAGCAGCCCAACCCCCAGAACCAGCCCGATATAGCCTGCAACGGCGGTTATCAGTATGGATTCCTGCAAAATCAGGCTGATGATAGACCAGGGTGTGGCGCCCATTGACTTGCGGATACCGATCTCTTTGGTGCGGTCTTTTACCACGATCATCATAATATTGCTGACGCCAACAATGCCGGCTATTATGGTTCCGATGCCGATGATCCAGATAAAAAGCCTTATACCGGCAAAAAGATCCATAAAACGCTGGTAGTTCTCCACCGAATTCCAGATAAATAGTGCTCTGGAATCGGTGGGATCGAATTTGTACTTTTTGGCCATCGCCAATTTTGCTTCTTCGAGGGCGCGGTTGCTTTCGGAGATGCTCAGGTCTTCCATAATCAGGCTGATGTTTCGCACGGCGTTACCCATGTTGAATACGCGCTGCGCGGTGGAGATGGGCACGTACACCCTCGAAATATCCCTGTCGCCGCCCGGGTCGTCAAAATGGCCAATCACCTGGAATGGCACTCCGTTGATCCTTACATACTTCCCGACAGGTTCTTCAGCCTTAAACAATGCCTCTTTCACCACTTTTCCCAACACCACCACTTTACGAAAATCCCTGATATCCATGTCGTTGAGGAAACGGCCTCCATCTGCCAGGTTGAGCATTTCCACCCAATAATATTCAGGGCTTACAGCGAAAATATCAAAGGAGCCGTACTCGCTTCCAAAGGTAATGGTCTGGTTACCAAAAACATAATTTCGAGAAGCGACTTTATCCACTTTTTCAATGGCTTCCATTGCATCGCGGTCGGAATTTTCGAACTGGATAAACCGGCCGGGTTTCATTCCCTGGTAAGGTAAACTGGTAATCCCGGTGTTGATAGAAATATAATTCACCGCATCGCCTTCAAACTCCCTTTTCACGCCGTTTTCAAGACCATAGCCCGATCCCAGCAACACGATCAGGATAAAAATTCCCCATGCCACACTGAATCCCGTAAGAAAAGTGCGCAATCTGTTTTTCTTAATCGTACTGAAAATCTCCTGCCATTTATCCAGATCGAACATGTTGGTTAAGCGATTAAGGTTTCAAATTCAGGATGGTGCACGCCATTTTTCACGTTGGATTCGATCAGGCCGTCTTTCAGCCGGATGATGCGGCTGGTGCGATGGGCAATGTCGTTTTCGTGGGTTACGATGATGATGGTGATACCGGAGTCGTTGATTTCTTTCAACAGATCCATCACCTCCATCGAAGTTTGTGAGTCGAGCGCACCAGTTGGTTCATCGGCCAGAATGATTTTGGGGTTGGCAACCAACGCTCTGGCGATGGCAATACGCTGCTTCTGCCCACCCGAAAGTTCGTTGGGCAGGTGTTCGGCCCAGTCTTTCAGCCCCATCCTGTCGAGATATCCGAGGGCTATCATATTTCGTTTTTTGCGACTCACTTTCTGGTAATAGAGCGGCAATGCAACATTTTCGACTGCATTTTTAAATGAGATCAGGTTGAAGGACTGGAACACAAATCCGATGTACTGGTTGCGGAGCTGGGCGGCTTTGGTTTCTGTTAATCCTTTGATTTCCATTCCATTGAGATGGTAATTCCCTTCATCATGAACATCGAGCAGCCCGATAACATTCAGCAGTGTGGATTTGCCTGAACCAGATGAGCCCATGATGGAGACCATTTCACCTTTCTCGATCTCAAGGTCAATACCTTTGAGAACATGTAGCCGGTTGCTGCCGGTCACATAGGATTTGTGGATGTTTTGCAGTTTGAGGATGCTCATTTTGAAAGAGTTCGGTTTGTGGATACATTAGACCAAAAAATAACCTATCCGTTACTCAGTTATTATACCAAACTCTTTTACATTATCATACAACTATTTAAGCCCAAGATTGATGAAATACGCACCCGCCGTTTGTCCAAAAATGTACACGAGTGTGCGTTATTGAGCGAAATTAAATATTAATCAACTGAGAAATGACCAACACCGGGTACCCAACCCATAAAATACTACTGGAAGCCACGGCTGACGGCTCTCACACCCTCTTTGTCCCCTCGTTGAACGAGCATTATCATTCCACTTTCGGTGCTGTTCAGGAATCAAATCATGTGTTTATTGAAGCGGGTTTTAGTTACGTTAGTAAACATCAGGAAATCAACATCCTGGAAGTTGGATTTGGAACAGGACTTAATGCATTGCTGACCGCGCTAAACAAGGGCGATCACCGGATAAGTTACACAGCATTAGAGGCTTACCCGGTTCAAAAGGCAATCATTGACCGTTTGAATTACCCTGAAATGACCGGTTTAAATGGATCATCAGAAATATTTAACCGGCTGCATTTGGTGGACTGGGAGCATTTTATCGAGATAGTGCCGGGCTTCAATTTGCGAAAAATCCACACAAAAATCGAGGTATGTGATCTGCCTGACAATTTCTTTCACCTGGTATATTTTGACGCTTTTGCACCCAATGTCCAGCCAGAACTGTGGACGGATGAAATTTTCCGGAAAATACACCGTGCAACTGCTCCGGGTGGCATTCTGGTTACCTACTCTTCGAAGGGATTGGTAAAACAAAATCTCAGAGCAGCGGGTTTCGGGGTTGAAAGACTAACTGGTGCTGCCGGCAAAAGGCACATGCTCAGGGCTTTAAAGAGCGAATCCTAACCTGGATAAGTCAGAAATTACAAAGTTCAAGAAACAAATCTCAAATAAATCTCAATGTACAAAAGATCAAAAATTCAAACAGTGAAAGCAACCATGAATGTGGAGAAGTTTGGTTATTGAACGTTTAAAATTTCGTATTTTTTTGTCTTTTGAGATTTGTCATTTGAAAATTCTTCCAAGAAATAAAGAATTTGAAAAATAATGGATTAAAACATCAGGGTAAATGTGCTTCCCTCCTCGGGTTTGGATTTGACACTGATGGTTCCTTTGTGGAGGTGCATGATCTGGCGCGAAAGGCTCAGCCCGATTCCGGAACCGTGCTTTTTGGAAGTAAAAAATGGCATAAAGATTTTGTCCATAATATCGGGTTTTATGCCGACGCCATTGTCTTTTACCTCAATTTTCACTTTACCGCTTAATTCGGATGCGTGAAGAACAATTACAGGGTTTTCACGTCCATTCACTGCATCCAATGCATTTAGCAGCAGGTTGATAATTACTTGCTCAAGCAGATCGGGGTCAGCGGTAACCATGAGATCGGGTGGCTGAATGACACAATTGCACCGAATCCCGAGCGGGTCGGTCTTGGGCTGCAGGAGTTGTCGGATGTTGGCCAGCATGTCAGAAATCCTGAAATACCGGAAATTGGGCTTGGGAATGCGGGTAAGGTTGCGGTAAATCTCCACAAAATTCAGTAATCCCTGGCTGCGCCTGCCAATCGTGCTGAGTGCGCTGCTGATACTCTCAATGTCATCGCTGTCAGGGTTGTTCAGTTTTAACACTCCATCGCTCTCATCAATCAGCATCTCCTTTACGGTTCCGGCGAGGGATGAGATCGGGGTTATGGAGTTCATGATTTCGTGGGTAAGCACCCGGATAAGATTTTGCCATGACTCTATCTCCTTTTCTTCCAGCTCGTTATGGATATTTTGCAACGAAATCAACGTATATTCATGACCCCTCATCCTGAATTGTGTAGCGCTAACGGCAATCTGCAATATCTCGTCATCAATAAAAAGCTTGATCAGTATTTTGTTCCCGGCCTTCAAATTCCGAAGCTGGTCGGGAAGGTCGCTTTTGACCTCCTTCAGATCGTCAAGATGCCTGATCTTTTTTATGTTAAATAGCTGTAAGACAGCCTGGTTGTACTGGTCAATGATCCCATCCTCCCTGAAGGCAATGATGCCAATGCTAACGTGCTGGATTACGGTGTAAAGATAATTGAGATGTTCTTCGCGTTCGGAGCGGTACTTTCTGAACTCCCGGATCACTTCGTTAAATGCAACGTTGAGTTCGTCAAAACTTTTCCCCATTCCCTGGTCAGTGAAGGAACTCGAAAAATCAGCATGCTTGATGCTCTGCAGGAAACTGGTGAGTTTTCGGTTGGTGATTTCGGTGTATCTCACCAGGGCAAACACCTGAAAAACTATGATCAGCCCAAGCACTGCTGCGGAGATGTGGTATTGTGTGAAGGTAAGCAGGTAAGCCAGCAGAAAAGCTGAAGCAATCAATATCAAAACCCTGATTACCACATGTATGCGATAGTTTTTAAACTGCATAATTCAGGATATTTCGGTAGAAATTCATGAATTAAATGGGTTAAAGACCATGTTTTTCGATCCTCCGGTAGAGAGAAGCACGCGTCAGGCCCAGCTCCCTGGCGGCCTTGCTGATGTTGCCACCATGCTTGTCAATCACCTTTCGGATCAGGAAACGCTCTGTCTCTTCAAGGTTGTAGGTATCAGGCTCGCTGCCGTCGCCATTTTCGTACTGCGACAGGAAGAAATCCTGGGGTTCGAGAATGTTGGATTCGCTCATAATCACGGCACGTTCGACAGCATGCTGCAACTCGCGGATGTTGCCCGGCCAGCTGTGCTTTTCGAGTCGCTTGTAGGTGGAAGCGTTCACCCTCTTGAGAGGCATTTTGTACTTCTTGCAGTAAATCTCGAGGAAATGCTCGACCAGCGGGGGAATATCATCGGTGCGGTCGCGGAGTGGAGGAATGGTCAGTTCAACGGTGTTGATCCTGTAAAGCAAATCCTGGCGGAATTTGTTCTCTTTCACCATCTGGTAAAGCGGCATGTTGGTGGCGCAGATCAGCCTTACATCAATAGGAATCTCTCTGTTGGTTCCCAGCCTGACCACCTTTCTGCTCTGCAAAACCGATAGCAGTTTCGATTGCAGGCTGAAGGAGAGGTTCCCGATTTCATCCAGGAAAATCGTTCCTTTGCTGGCAGCTTCAAAACGGCCTGCACGATCCTCTTTGGCATCGGTAAAAGCGCCTTTTTTGAAGCCAAAGAGTTCACTCTCAAAGAGTGTTTCGCTGATAGCGCCCAGGTCAACGCTGATAAAAACCTCGTCGCTGCGTTTCGATGCTCTGTGAATAGCCCTGGCGATCAACTCTTTACCAGTTCCATTTTCGCCAAGTATCAGGATATTGGCATCGGTAACGGCGACCTTTTTCACGGTGTTCATCACTTGCTGCATGGCCTGTGAGTTGCCGATAATGTTTCCATATGCCTGATCCTGACCGGCAATCAGCACTTTTTGGCGGGAGCGCAAATCCTGTAATTCCTGATTGGAGTTCCGCACTTTCAGGTTGGCCATTATGGTGGCAAGCAGTTTTTTATTGTCCCAGGGTTTCAGGATGAAATTGGTGGCGCCCTCCTTAATACCCTGCACAGCCAGTTCGATGTCGCCGTAGCCGGTAATGAAAATCACCACGGCAGCCGGGTCAATTTCGAGGATTTTGTTGAGCCAGAAAAATCCCTCTTTCCCGCTGGTTGCATCCCGCGAGAAGTTCATGTCGAGCAGGATAACATCATAATTCTCGGTTTTGAGCAGATTGGGGAGGTTCTCGGGATTGCGCTCAGTGTGCACTACCCTGAGGTGCTGCTTCAGAAAGAGCCTGGCGGCCAGTAAAACGTCCTGGTCGTCGTCAACTATCAATATCCGGGCATCTGCTTGATCCATATCCGTAAATTTAAAGGTGAATAGTGATTTTGAGCCTTTTAGAAAATTTTTGCTAAGTTAAAGTTTCTATGTTCATAACTGTACACAAAAAATGAACGCTTTTGAACAAGCAGAAATTTGGAAGCCAGATTTACATTTGCTTACAATTGATTATCAGATTTTTGCGATTAATGGCACAGTATTCGCCAACCGGCCGCTGTAAAGATTTGTAACTATGGATCGCATCATCGAAAAGAAAAAATGGACTGTCAGGAAGCTGGTGGTGATCGGGTTGTCAGCAGGTTTTGTGTTGTTTGTTCTTTATTTATTGATTTTCGGCAACCGGCAGAGCAGGCTCATTGTTGATCCTGGACAGATTTCAATCGTTGAGGTTAAGCTCGACCGTTTCCAGGAGTTCATTCCGGTGGATGCTGTGGTGCACCCCAAAACCACTTTTTACATTGATGCCGTGCAGGGAGGCACTGTTGAGCAGGTGTTTGTGAGCGATGGCGCCGACCTTGATTTTGGAGATACAATCCTGAAACTGCTCAATATTGACATGGAGTTGCGCTACATGGATCAGGAAACCAGGATGTACGACGCCATCAACAACCTGCAGAATTCCAAAGTGAACCTGGAACGCAGCAAGTATGCACGCCAGCTCGAAATCGCCAATCTGCTGGCACAGATTGACCGGGCTGAGATGGATTTTTCGAGGAAGAAAAAGCTCCACGACGATCAATTGGTTTCTGATGAAGAGTTTGAAAATGCAAAACGAGATTACGATCTCACCCTGAAACAACTCGAAATTTCGCTTCAACTGCAGCGGCTTGATTCGGTTTCGATGGTAGAGCAGACCCGCCAGATCAACAACTCTATCACCAGGATGAAAAACAACCTGCAGCTGCTTAACCGCAACCTGGGCAACCTTTACATTAAAGCGCCGATTGCAGGCAAGCTCTCTTCGTTTATTGTCGAAATCGGCGAAACCAAATCGCCCGGGCAGCGCCTTGGCCAGATTGACATTATGGGCGAAGGGTTCAAGCTGCGAGCCAATATTGACGAGCGTTATATCTCCACTGTAACCATCGGGCAGGAAGCCGAGTTCGACTTTGCCGGCGCCACTTACCAGTTGCAAATCAATAAGATTTACACCAATGTAACCAGTGGATCGTTTCAGGTTGACCTGGAATTCACCGGTGAGCAGCCCGATGCCCTGAAACGCGGCCAGACGGTGCAGATGAGGCTGAAATTCAGCGGACCCAGGGAAGCTGTCGTAGTTCGCCGTGGCGGATTTTTCCAGGAAACCGGCGGCAACTGGATCTATGTGGTTGATCCATCGGGTGAGTTTGCCGAAAAACGACCCATCCGACTCGGACGTCAGAATGTGAACTACTACGAAGTGATGGAAGGTCTTGAACCAGGCGACAAGGTCATTATATCGTCCTACAACGCCTTTGGCAAAAAGGAACGGCTTGTGTTCAGGTAAAAGTTGACAAAGCGATCAAACCAGCCAGAGATATTAAATATTGCCATTCAGAAAACTGCCTCCCAAACCCGGCTGTTGAATTTTCCCTACTTTTGGGCGTTGTTTTAAAAATGCAACTGCAGTTGAAAAAACTCAATCATTGTGTGTTGGTTTTGATGGTGCTGATTACCCACGGCGCCGTCTGGGGTCAGATTTACCGGCCGGAATTTTACCCGGAAGATTCCAGTGCTGCCGTGTATTTCCACAACCGGATGGATTTTGAAAGCCCCCTGCACCTCCAACCTGCAGACAGCGGCCTGATGGATTTTGAATCCTACAACTGGCTTGACCGAAAGATGCCATTCAACGCCTCCCTGGGAAATGCAGGGCTTGCTTACCGCAATCCCGATTTTTCGGCAGAAAGACCATTGGGGTTTTATTATGGCATCAACACTTTCGATGCATACATCTTCCAGCAGGAAGATCTGAAGTACTACCTCAACCATAACCCATTCTCCGAACTTGGTTATATCACCGGCGCCAGCAAAGAGCAACTGTTTCACGCCCGTCATCAGCAAAGGGTATTCAAAAATCTGGCTCTCGGTTTTGATTTTGATCTTATCAACTCTCTTGGAACCTACCAAAGGCAAAAATCCAACAACCGGCGTTTTGCTTTTAAAACTCAATTTTTCACCGACAACCTCCGTTACGGTATTGCGGCGAATTACTCGCACAGCAAAATCGTCGTGCAGGAAAGCGGCGGTATTGCTTATGATTCGGTATATGAACTTAACCTGGAGCCCGACCGGTCAATCATCGCCATTAAATTGTCCGGCGCAGAAACCCGTGTTCGCAGGGCGGCCATTGGCCTGCAGCAGTATTTCCAGATGTCAGGCCGGAAAGAGTATCACTCCGCCGACTCAGCTTATATGCCCGATGATCGCTTTCGGCTTCGGCTCGGGCGGCTTTCGCACAGCCTCACCTTCGAACGCAATGCGCTCATCTATTACGACCAAAATCCAAAATCCGGATTCTACCCAAACATCTATCTCGACTCAGTAACTACCCGGGATTCGGTTTATATTCAAAACTTCGAGAATCGTTTTGCATGGTCCAACGCCGATTATATTGACCGGATTAAACCGCAGCCATTTGTGCTGCTTTTTGGTTTAAAGTACAGGGTTTCGAAAGTCAGCGATACTTTGTACAGCTTTACTTATGCGCACCTGATCCCTTATGGTGAAGTCAGGTTCACCCCGCACCCATTGCTGAATATCGAGGGAAATGCCGGGATGGTAATCTCAGATGATGAATACCAGGGCGATTTCGCCATAAATGGATTGGCTCAGCTGGTTATACTGCGAAGCCGGCCTTACAAAACCACTTTCAACTTTGCTATCGAAACCCAAAACCTGGCGCCGTCATTCTTCTATCGCCACAATTTTTCCAACCATTTCCGGTGGGAAAATGATTTCAACAAAACCTTCTCCAACAAATTCTCTGCGTATATCACCCAGGATAAACTGAAACTTGGCGCCGACCTCACTGCCATTGACAACTACCTGTATATTGCTGCCGACACCCTCCCCGCAAGGTCATCCAGTTCAGTGGAAGTATTGAAAGCATACCTCGAAAAGGATTTCAAGCTGGGGAAATTCGATCTGTCCGGAAAATTATATTACCAAAAATCCTCAGCAGAAGAGGTTCTCCGCCTGCCTGATTTTCTTGCATACCTGTCGTTGACTTTCAATATGAAACTGATGAAAGGGGCATTGAATACCCGCACAGGATTTGATCTGCGCTACAACACCCGTTATTTCGCCGATGCATATATGCCTGCGCTTCACAGCTTTTACCTTCAGAATAATAAACAGATCGGTAACTTCGTATATGCCGACTTCTTCATCAACTTTCAGGTCGCCCGGACACGATTCTTCCTCAAAGCACAAAATATACTCTCAGTATTTGTCCGGGAATACGATTATTACGCTGTCCCACATTATCCTTTACAGGATTTTGGATTAAAATTCGGGCTGGACTGGAGGTTTCATGACTGATGCAGAAGGCAGTTGGGCGTTAGATGCCGGAAAGTTCGTTTGGTTAAAATGATTGCGTAATATTAAAAATTGGATCACCAGCATCCTAATTTTGGATCACGATCTTCTTTTCGATCCTTTTTGAACCCACCAAGAGGATGCAGGTATAAGCTCCGGATTGTAAGTCTGAATCCCACACCAGGGTTTGTTTACCGGCTTTGAGGTAACCCTGGTCAAATGTTTTTATAGCCTGTCCGTTGATATTGAAAATGGTAAGCGTGACTTTTTCATCCTGCAGAAGATAAAGCGGAAAATGAACGACATCGGTGGCCGGGTTGGGATAAGGCTGATAAAAAACGGCGTCAGCAAAGGGATTTTGCTCATTTATGCTTACCGGCCATTGGTACTCATAAGCGCCTATATCAATAGTATTTCCTGAGATGCGTAAATTTCCTGCAAGATCAACAGGAGGAATCAAAAGGCCTGTGGTATCAGGCATTCCAGCATTGATACAGGGCGAAATTCCGGTGAGCCGGTAATCGTGCTGCGAGATATTTTCGAACATTGGGTCGGTGTCAATATTGTTGATATACTCTCCGATATATGCGCCCCCACTGCCTGCACCGGCAAATCCTTCACGTCCTCCCTGTATGTTGCAATGATAAAAACTCGCCTGTGCAAAGCTGTCCCATAGATAAACCTGCGTTCCGACACCCGCCTGGTTTCCCCAGATAATCGTGTTATACACCAGCGGATTAATGGAGTCCTTGCAGTAAAATCCGCCTCCATAAGAATAGCAAGTGTTGTGGACAATCGTGTTATTCACCCACACCGGGCTCGCATTGTTATTGGAAACCCCGCCTCCAAAGTAAAGTCCAATATTTCCATAAACCAGGTTGTTGCTGATAACATGCCTTATGACCGGAACATGCAGCACTCCCATTGCCCCGCCAATTGCACTCTGGTTGGCAGTAAAGGTATTGTAAAACACCGGACAATCGGTGAATCTGACTGCCAATCCACCCCCAATGCCTGTAGATGAGTTGTTGACGAACAGATTGTGCATGATTACTGGTTCGCCATAATCCGTGCAGACTGCGCCGCCGTACCCCCATAACTGGACACCACCACCGGCTGAATTGTCGGAGAAATGATTATTCAGTAACAAAATATCCGCATTTTCCAGATAAATGGCGCCACCCTTGTCTTTACATTTATTGTTGAAAAACTGGCAGTTGCTGATTTCAACTTTCGAGAAATTCCTGACGCAAATTGCACCACCATAATTGGCCAGAGAATCTTCGCTAACAGCTTTTCCATATTCAAAATGACAATATTTGAAAACCGACGAATCCACGGATGCCGAAGTAACATGGTACCGGATGCCATACCAGCCTCCGCCGGGGATGGTATCGTTGTGAAAACCGGTAGTGTCAGACCGGGTGAAACGGATCATCTGTTCGGGATACCCGATGGCCAGCAACCGGCCCCTCACGCTGAAAGCAAAATCACCCTGAAAGATAACTTTAACGCCGGGATTGATCACCAGCGACTCAGCCTCCCTGATGGTGATATTGCCGATAACTTTCACAGTATCAACGTTCCACAATCCCGAAACATCACCGGATACTTCGATGGTGGTAGCGAATGACGGCACATTGCAACACATCAAAACGGTGAGAGCGATGGAGAGGGTAAACTTTTTCATAAACCAAAAATTTCGTCAGTTAGTAAATGAGTTAATTCCTGACAAAAGTAGCCGAAATAATAAGGCAAATGAGCAATTAGCCGGAAAAAAGCGTAAAGAGCAATGTGAGTGTCTGGCGAGCCTTTATGGGTTTTACGATCCCGCATTCATTCGCCTTCTCACTTTCGTCCACGAATCGGTTAACAGAAAGCTCTCTTCCATATATGAAACCATCACCTCAAACCTTTTCATCGGAACGGCAAAACTGAGGACATTTTCGTTCACGAAAGGCCGTGCAGAAACATCAAACATTCCCAGAATCGCTTTGGGCTTTTCCTTTTGGCTCTCGGCGAGCGGATACTGCACAATGGAAGCACACCCTGATCCAAACGGTGCAATGGTGCCATTCAGTTCTTCGCTATCGTAACCGGCCAGGGTAAAAAGACCGGACAAAACATCGGGTTTGGCAAAGAAAATAACCACTTCAGGTTCATCCTCCTCCAGTATCATATCCCAACGTTTGAATACAATTTTTTTTCCTTTTGCCGGAATCCAAGAAGCATTTTCCAGAAACCGCTCAACGAGTTCCGGGGATCGCAAATACCTTTCTCCCTCGGTCTCAGCATTTCCGCATGATAGAAAAAACTCGAAGCCCGGCCTGAGTTTGTTGGTAAACCCGAGGTATTTTTTGCTCCCGCCGCAAGAGATTGCATTGACCTCAAACGCCAGCGACCTGCCCTTCCTAACTTTAGCCAGTTCGCCGATAAAACAATGGCGTTTTTCGGATGCCACGGCAGTTTCAGCACTATTTTCCACATCTGTGTAATAGAAAACAACAGGTAGTTCGGTGTTGCCAAAAAACTTCTCCCAGAGCGCAATGAATCTTTCTTTCAGTTTGATGTCCATAATTCAAAAATGTAAAGTGGCCGTCTAATTCCGGTGACGCTGCAAATTTATCAAAATATGACTGCTCATGACTTTCATCTCTTCATACCATTTGCTGCTCCAGGTTGAGGTTTCAGGGCACAGGCAGCGTTTCGGGTGGAAGTCCTTGTAAAAGAAAAGACTTTCCCGATTCATGATGGTTCATGCATGTTGCCTGAGAATTCAAATCCCGGTTGGAACCGCTGCTAAAAGCGAAGTTTATTGACCTGCTCAGGGTTTCTATTTGTATTTATCGTTCAATCCCAAACCATCGAGAATCATTGGTTTGATCTTCTCCATTCGTTTGATCCTTGTAGCTTCCTGTTTGGCTTCGTTGAGATAGAGAATGTATTCCTTCTGTTTACCAGGTGTGATACGGTAAAAAGCTGTCTGAAGATTCACATCAGCAACCAGTGCGTCTGCCAAAATCTGCGGATGTGCTAACGGTTTAAGCTTTTCAGGTTTAATTCTCAGCCCTTTTTTCTCTACCTCAATGGCTTCAGCTATGTATTCCAGAATTTTCCCTTCGTCCACCTCTTCAATTGAAGTAAACCGCCACTGCCGCAGGGATTTGGTAACGCCTTCCTGGGCGCTGACGAGGACTTTGTACGTATCGGTCAGGAAAACACCGTTGTAAAACCAAAGCACAAAAAAATGTTTAAAACCACCGTAGCTCAATACATTTTTTCCATTGTAAGTAAATACTTCCGTGCCCCATTTCATGGTTTTTTCCAATGGAGCCTTTTTTACAATTGATGCCAGCAACGCAATTTCTTGACGCCATTTGTCAGCGTGTTGCACTGGCGGCTTTTCGTTTTTACTTTCCATACTTGCTGTTCAAAAATTCGATGGAAGCTTTCATCAGGTTTTTCAGCGCGTCCTGGTTAATGTCGGAGAGCTTTTTGACATAAATGCAGGCTTTTCCCATTGTAAACTTCCCGAGGTCTTTAAGCAGGTACTCGTGTTCAGGCAGGCCGGTGAATACATAAAGCGAAATAGCGGCTTTTCGCGGAGAAAAACCCACCAGCGGCCAATCGCCTTCCTGTCGGCTGCGCTCCGACTTGTAGTGGTATTTCCCAAAACCGATAATTGAGGGTCCCCACATTTTTGGTTCATACCCCGTGAATTCCCTCATCAGATTGAGGAGTTCGAGACTGTCGCTGCGTTTCTGTTCGGTATGAGCAAACGAGTTGATAAATTCAATCACATCAGCATCGGTTTGTTTTGTTTTGATTTCTGCCATAAGTATTTTATTTTGCTGTGGAATCTTATAAAGGCGCAAACATATAGAAAAATCGGGATTAAGATGTCGCTTAAACCAACAGCATAATTTTTGCCAAAAGACTTTCCCCCCGTAAGCATTTTTTTTGGTTATAAAGGTTCAGCACGAAAAAATGTCAAAGCCTTCACAGTTCAATGAAATCAGGGGTTGTAAAAAGAAAAGAGCCGGGATCGCAGTTGCGACCACCGGCTATCATGGCTGGGTTTACATTGATCAAAAGGTCAACATTCCGATAAAACGTCTGAACGTTCCCATTTTCCTGTTCATCCTTTTGATGTCGTTGGTGAAGACATCCATCATTTCGTTGTCGGTGGTGACGGAGATGGCTTTTTCGATCAATCTGATGGCAGCTTTCAATTCGCCGTTCATCTCCATAGCGTAAGCCATCACCCTAAAAAAGTTGGCTTTGTTAACGCCTTTGACATTCAAGCCTTTCTCAGCCACTTCGAACACTTTTGCGAAGTCGCCCATTTCGAAGGCAACCCAGCAGCAGTTGTGGAATCCACCTGGGTAATCCGGGCTAAACTTTACTGCGAGATCCAAGTGCATTGCAGCTTTTTCGAAGTCGCTCAGTTTAGTCCAGTAAATCCAGCCAATGTGGTTGTGAGCCCGTCCAAAAGCAGGCTCGTCTTCGATGATTCTGATCAGGATTACTTTTGCATCGGCAATTTCACCCCTTGTGATCATTTCATCGGCCAACATAAATCTGGCTTCTACATCTATGAATCTGTCCATAGCGCATAATATTAGGTTGCCCCGGCGGTAGTCTTTTCCGTTAAGAAAAGGACATACTTATATCAGGCGGATATACGACTACCATGAGGCGTTAATAAACGTCGCGTATATCAGCAAAATCTTACTTCAGTTTTGCGGGTGAAAACGGGAGAATCTGGTAATGAATCACAAAAAAACCCGGTCTCATCATGTGGCCGGGTTCTTCATATCTTGTTGATAATAAATCAATAGGAGAGAAAAAGTCCGGACACACACTTCCCGTAATCCAACTCAGGACTATGGCTTGCCGTAATGTTACTTATCATATTAAATTTCTGTTTCAGCATTTTTTTCAGTGTTAAATCCGCTGCAAAAATAATACTTTTAATTAATTACCAAATTTTTTTTTGCCAAATATGAAAAAAAATTCTGAAGCAACCTGTTAGCGCCAAAAATCTATGGCGATTCCTCCTCAGGATTCAATTTTAGATGATTGATAATCTGTATATTACCACATCAACCTCGCCTGCCATCTGGCACAATTCACCAATACCCCAATAACCCAACACCCCAATTCCCCAATTTCTCCCTATATAAATCTCGGCTGCTCTACACCAATCATGGTGAACTGGATGCGTTTGCGCTCTGGGTCAATTTCTTCTACTTTTACCCTAACACGCTGATTAAGTTTAAGATAGTCAGAAGGATCAGCAATAAACTTCTCTGTGATCTTGCTTTTATGCACCAGTCCATCCTGGTGAACGCCCACATCCACGAAAGCGCCAAAAGCGGTAATATTTGTGACTATTCCGGGCAATTCCATCCCTTCCCGGAGGTCTTTGATCGAATTGACTCCTTCGGTAAACTGGAATATCCCGAACTTTTCGCGTGGATCGCGGCCGGGCTTGGCCAGTTCCTCCATAATGTCCTGAAGCGTGGGAATACCAGCCTCTTCGGTTACGAACTGTTCAATATCAATCTGTGCTCTGAGTTCTTCACTTTTCATCAGGTCCTGGACAGTGACGCTGAGAGAGTCGGCCATTTTTCCTACCAAATGGTAACTTTCGGGGTGAACAGCGCTTTTGTCGAGGGGATTGGTACTGTTGCTGATGCGGAGGAACCCGGCTGCCTGTTCAAATGCTTTGGGACCAAAACGCGGCACTTTCCTGAGGTCTTCGCGTGAGCTGAATGCGCCGTTCTCGTTGCGATAACTCATAATATTCTGAGCTAAAACCGGGCCGACACCCGAAACAAAGGTGAGCAGTTGCTTACTGGCAGTGTTAACCTCCACACCCACGGCATTTACACAGCTCATCACGGTATCTTCGAGGCTGCGTGCCAGGCGCGACTGATTCACATCGTGCTGGTACTGGCCAACGCCGATGGATTTCGGGTCAATTTTGACCAATTCTGCCAGTGGGTCCATCAGGCGGCGGCCTATTGAGACTGCGCCGCGAACCGTAACATCATACTCCGGGAACTCCTCCCGGGCAATAGCTGATGCCGAATATACCGAGGCGCCGCTTTCGTTCACAATCACGGCAATCACTTCCCGGTTGAAACGAAGGTACTTCACCATCCGCTCGGTTTCGCGGCCGGCTGTTCCATTCCCGATGGCAATGGCATCAATTTTATAGGCGTCAACCAGTTGCTCAATCTTGGCAATGGATTGTCTGACTTCATTCTGAGGGGGGTGTGGGAAGATGGTTTCGTTGTGCAGCAATTTTCCCTGCTCGTCGAGACAAACGAGCTTACATCCTGATCTGAATCCCGGATCAATGGCCAGCACCCGCTTTTGACCCATCGGCGGAGCCATCAGTAATTGTCGTGCGTTATCTGCAAATACGCGGATGGCTTCTTCATCTGCCCGCTCTTTTGCTTCAGCCCTGAACTCATTTTCGAGCGAGGGCTGCAGCAATCGCTTGTAAGCATCAACAATGGCTTCGGACACATGCATTGCCGCATCGCTTTCATTTTTCAGGAATACCTTTTCGATGGTCTTGATGGCCTGGCTTTCGGGCGGGGCAATGTGAATTTTGAGGAATCCTTCGTTTTCGCCTCTGAGCATGGCCAGCACCCGATGTGATGGGCTGCGGCCAAGCAATTCCTCAAAATCAAAATAATTGGAAAAATTCTGTGCAATTTCGGCTTTTGCTTTGATGACCTCCGACTTGATGGTTGCCTTTTTCTGGTAAAGTATTCTGAGGCGTTCGCGGGCTGTGCGGTTTTCATTTACCCATTCGGCGACGATATCCCTGGCGCCCTGGAGCGCATCAGCCGCAGATGTTATTCCAAGATCGGCGTTGATATACCTGCGGGCGATATTTTCCACATCGCCGTGCTGCTGCCGCATAAGCAGTTTTGCGAGTGGCTCCAGACCTTTTTCGCGCGCTACACTTGCCCTGGTTTTTCGTTTAGGACGGAAGGGAAGGTAAATATCCTCCAGGTCGGTGAGGGTCATTGCCCGCAAAAGTTGCTGCTCGAGGTCGGAGGTGAGCTGATCTGTCTCCTTCAATGTATTGATGATACTTTCCCGGCGTTTGTCAACTTCAGCCAGTTTCTCGCTGCGGTCGCGGATTCCGGCGATTTGCTCCTCGTTCAGCCCACCGGTGAGCTCCTTACGATAACGTGCAACAAAAGGAATGGTGGCTCCCTGTTCGAGCAGCAGCAGTGTGCTTCTTACCTGCCTGGGCTGAACACCCAACTCTGCAGCAATCAGTTTAACTTGATCTTCAGTGTACATTTTATCAGGTATTTAAATAAACCAGTTGATAATCAACATCAGGATAGCCCATTTGTTGCAGCGCAGCAAGGTAACCGGCCATCTGAAGCTCGTGTCCGGGGTCTTTCTTCCCGGTTTTATAATCGAGCACTGTAACTTTTTCATTTTCAATAACTACCCGATCGGGACGCAAAATGGTGCCATCGGTTAGCAAGATCTCTTTTTCGTTCAAAACTTTCAAACCATCAGCAAAATAGCGGCTGATTTCAGGCCTTCCCATAACCTCGGTGATCCTTCTTTTCAGCGGTTCCAGATAATCCTGACTAACCGAACCATCGCTGAGCATTTCTGCTAAAACGCGGTCAAGGTCACTTTTGGTTGAAATCCGGGACATTATCCGGTGAACCAGTAAGCCGAATTCCCTATGTCCCAATTCGTCATCACTCACCCAGTAACGTTTTGCCTGTTGTCTAAGAGTGATTTTTTCTCTCCAGCCGCCTCTTCCAACCACTTCCAAAGTATCCGCATCCACCTTTTTTGCCGGTGGTTCAACCGGTTTATCATTTTCTAAACCAGGAGATTGTGTGCCATAATAATATCGCCCTTCATCATCCTGTGGAAAGTTCTCGTTCTTCAGGAAATCGTATAAAAGATCAGCGGTATCAACTTTTTTGGTTGAATATTTCCATTTCCCGGTGTCATCGGTCTTATCTTTTGACAAAACATACAGCCTTTTTTCAGGCCGGGTCATGGCGACGTAAAGTAGGTTGAGCAGATCAAGAAAAGATTTATCATGCTCATTCTGATACAGATAGCCGAAGGAGGTTTCCCTGATACCGGCAGTGAGCGAAATTCTTGCCGCTTTTAACTCCGGAATCGCTTTCAGCTGGGGATAAATCCATTCAGTGGCAGTCGTATTATTCCTGGAATCCAGCACATAAGGGCATATTACCACCGGAAACTGAAGCCCTTTGGCCTTGTGCACCGTCATCACACTCACCGAATCTGTACCTTCGGGGATGATGATGGATTTTTTAAATCCCGATTCAGCCCAGAAATCGAGGAACTCCTCAACGGACATCTCCTGCCGGGTTGACTTCTCGTGAACCATATCCAGAAAAAACCGGATAAACGGATTGTGTCCTATCGGATCGAGCCGGAAAGTATTGACAAGCAATTCAACCAGGTCGGTGAGGGTGTAAGTTTTAAGGATAGGTTCGTCCAAATCTAAACCGAATTCCATCAGGGTGGTTTTGATGGATTTTGCGGCAGGATTAGCCGGTCTGATCTCCCTGCAGCCGGCAAGCAACTGGTGAAAGGTACGATTGCCAAATCTGTTTTGCCGGAAAAGATAAAGCAGAATTTCAGTTATGGCAATTCGTTCATTTTCAGCAATAAAACATTTCAGCACCGCTACGATAAACCGCACCTCGGCGCTGGAGGAGAGAAACAAGGCTTCGGAGGAAATCACGCTTACACCGTTTTGAAGCAGGTAAGCGGCCACTTCACTGGCCTGAACGTTGGTGCGGACAAGAATCGCCACCTGGCTGGGAGAGAAATGAGTGTTCGTTTCGATGGTTTTTAAAATCTCAAGCACGCGTTGCGGCCTCATTGCTCCTTTGTCATCAATCTCTGCGGCATCATCTTTCAAAAACTCAACCTGAAGGTAGCCGCCACTTTTGCTGGCCGCTTTGCTTTGAATGGTCTCAGCATAAATAGGTTGCAGGTCTTCGGAAAGGCGAAGTTTGGCAAATTCGAAAAACCGGTTGTTGAAATCAATGATTTCGGTGCAGGAGCGGTAGTTTTTATCGAGATTTTCGGCTTTGTAATGGCTTTTGAACAAGTTCTCCCTGGCAAGGCTTAGTGGATCGTCGGTGCGGTTATAAATTTCGGGTAAAGCGGCAAACTGCGCCACCTCGCCATTTCGCCAACGGTAAATTGCCTGCTTTCCATCGCCCACAATCATATTGAAATTGTTGGCGCTCAGCGAGTTTTCGAGCAGGGGGATCAGGTTTTGCCATTGCAGCAGCGAGGTATCCTGAAATTCGTCGAGCAAAAAGTGGCGGTACTTTTCGCCTACACGCTCGTAAATGTATGGAACCGCTTCCTTCTGCACCAGCGCAGCAATCCGTTTGTTGAATTCCGAAATGTGGACTATGTTCTCGTTCTGCCTGAACTCCTCCATCACCTTTTCAAGTTCCGAAAGAACAGAAATAAGGTAGATATTTTTCAGGATCATTTTGCTGATGACATAATCGTCCCGGTAATCTTTTATAATAGTTTGAATTTCAGTATAATAACTGATCAGGTCAGCCATAATGGAGTCAATTGCATCGCCTTCACGTTCGGTGCATTTCGCTGATTTCCATTTGCCTTGTTCGATGGTTTTTAATACATAAGAATTAGGATTTAGCGATGAGAAATCTCCGCTTGAAATTCTGGAAAAATAACTGAAAATCCCACTTTTCCCATAATACATCGCCTCCGGGCTAATACCTTCGCTATTGATGATTTCGCTGGCTTTTTTTGCCGGTACCTGGATTATCTTTTCAAAGTCAATAGCGATGGATTTCAATTTGCCACTTATCGCAAGAAAATCGCTGACCGATAGTCCGTCAATCTTTTTGAGTGCTTCATAGCCCCGCTCCTCGATGATGCTTCCGGCAAATGTCATCAAATCCTTTCTGATATTCCAGCTCCTTTCATCTTCCATTTTGCCGGTGATGAACTCCACCAGGACTTTTGTCAGATCAGCATCGGCGCCCACTTTACTGATGAGCAGGTCCACTGATTTTGCCACCAGTTTATCTTTTTCGAGCTCTACATCGAAAGTGGCGGGAAGGCCAAGGTCTCTGGCAAAAGTCATTACCAGCTTGTGCATAAAGCTGTCGATAGTGCGAACGGCAAAGTTGGAGTAGTTGTGCAGAATCAGCGAAAGTGCCAGATTAGCCCTTTCGGCGATTTTCGTCTGGTCGAAGCCGAGGTTTTGGCCGATTTCATCAAGGAGTGCCCTTACACTAGTGGATTTTTCGATTTGCTTTGGTTCCGACAATTCTTTCAGCCGCATCACAATTCTCTCTTTCATCTCATTGGCGGCCTTATTAGTAAAGGTGATGGCGAGAATGCCCGAATAACGCTCCGGGTTGCCAATTACCAGTTGCAGGTATTCCTTCACAAGCGTGTACGTCTTGCCCGAGCCGGCAGACGACTTGTAAATAACAAATTTTTTATCGGTTGGAGCAGGCATGGATTATTGAACGATGAATTTTTGGGTTGACTGATTTCCATTGGTTTCCAGCATTAGCAGGTAAGGGCCACGCGGAAATTGCTTCCGGGTTATGTCGAGTAGATGGAAATGCTGCCCTGCAGGCAAATCTCCATGAAATATTTCCATGATCTCCTTCCCGTCCAGGTTAACCACTGATAAGCGCGTTCCGGCGGCTTGTTCCAGCTCGAAGGCAATCATAGCATAGTCATCAACCGGATTAGGCGAAACGGTCACTGCAATTTTCGGGATTCCGATTTCCGCAATACCGACTCCCGGATCGAAGATATTGTCGATATAATTGACCTGAACCAACGGCCCTTCCTCGGTAACCTGCATCAGCGGCTGTTTCTTGCCATTGGTCAGCCATTTGTATTCGATATAATTTCGTTGTATTTGCTGCCCAAACCCGATGCTGTCGATGAAGATGGAGTCCGTTTCCGTCACCGCCGACTTAAGCCTTAGAACATTGAAAGTGCCGTATGGCGTGGTGAGCGTGCCCCATCCATCCACATGATTTACCCTTTTGCGCTGAATGCTGATAAAACCCAGGCCGGGAACGCCAAGTTGCCCGCTGGCATTACTCGAGTCCTTGTTGTTGAATACAAGCGGAAGTTTGTACACCACATCGGCAGGGTTAAGCCTTATTGGAACCGGAATTCCACTGACAGTAACGGCATAACCGACATCATTATAATTAGAGGTGGTTTTGCGGTAAAACTGATAGGGATCGGTAACGGGAATTTGGGGAAAGGCTTCGAGCCCGGTAAATTTCTGGGCCAGATTGGCCACAACGTTTGGGATGAATATCAACTGGTAAAGAAAGGGAACAGAGTTCACGGTCACAAAAGTATCCACAGTCTGCGTGATCGGCTGAAGAGCCGCAAAATCCCAGGTATAATTTGCGCCGGAGGAGATATAATCCAATCCGGGAGTTATCACCGAAACACTTTTTCGGATAGTATCGCCCGGCGATGGCATATCATTGTTGGTGATGGTGATTTGTGCTATTCCCTGTAAGCTGATAATGAGCAGGATAATCAGTAGAGTCAGGTTCCTGAGCAATGGATTTGAGTAAAGAAGAGTGCTTTTCATGATGAACAGGATTGTAATTTCTGATGAGAACTTTATTGCAAAAGTAAAAAAATAGGTCTTCGATTGTCAAAATAATTCAAAAGCATGTTGATTTGCCCGCAACTATCATATTTTTGCAAAAAAGAAGTTATTCCCTACCCGGTTAAACGGGCGTTGGCATAAGTTCTGCATCGAATTGACAACATTTTAATCCCTGCCGGTTATCCTGAAGCGAATCATCCATATCATCATTTATGTCCTTGTTTTCATGGTGTCGGTACCTGTGGTTATATCACTGGTATTCAGCAACCAGGAGATTCAGACTGTATCATCACGGTACGCAGCAGCCTGGCTTTCCCAAAAGATCGGTACCGAAGTTCACATCGGTAAAATCAACCTGAGCTATCGCGGTGCATTCCTTTTAAAAGACCTGTTAATAAAAGATGATTACAGCGAGGAAATGCTGAAGGTGAGCCGGCTTGAATTTTTCATCTCGGGGATCAAAAGAAAAAGCCGCGAAATCAACCTAAGCTTGCTAAGTCTCAAGGATTTCGATTTTGTGCTGATGAAGCATACTGAAAATGAGATGAGTAACCTGGCTTACTTTCTTCAGCATTTCGAACCCAAAGTTGCTGATGATTCAATCGTTTCAACAGAAAGGCGGCCATGGATAATCAATTGTCGCTCAGTGAGCATAAGTGATGGATTTTTCAAATACCAGAACGAAGAGTGGATGGAAGAGGGATACACAGGGATTGACTTTGTTGACATCGGCCTGGAAGTCAGTGAAATTGACCTGAGTAATCTGAGAATAAACAAAGATACCATCACTGCACGGATAAATAATATTGCCTTAAAAGAAAAGAGCGGCTTTGAGGTGAAGTCGTTTCAGGGAGCGCTCAACTTCAGTCCGGTGATGCTTGAGGTAAATCAAATGCTGGCCGAAACCAATAAATCCCTGCTCAATGTTGATATCCGTTTCGACTATGAGAGCATGGCTGATTTCAACGACTTCATTAACAAAGTGAAAATGACCGCCTTCTTTCGCCCCAGCACCCTCGATCTCAGCGATATAGGTTACTTTTCGCCGGTAATGTTTTCGATGACCAATGCCATTGATTTCAAAGGTGACGTTAGCGGAACGGTGGCCAACCTGAAGGCCGAAAGATTCGAATTCAGTTATGGCAAAAACACAAGTTTTTATGGCGACGTTCAACTGGTTGGTCTGCCGATCATTGATACTACTGATTTCAAGGCCAATATTCAGCGTCTAACGACCGATGTTGCAGATATCCAATCATTTGCCCTTCCATTGAATGCGGGAAAAGTTGAATTACCCAAAATCATCAATAAAGCAGGAAAAATCACTGCCTCCGGCACATGGGTTGGAGCCTACAACAAATTTATTTCGCGGCTCGACATCAACAGCCGGCTGGGATTCATCAGAACCGAACTCACAGTAAATCAGCCAGATGTCAATAGTAAGGTTTCTTACAAAGGGAGGTTAATAGCGCGGAATTTTAATGTTGGCAGGTTAATTGACCAGGAAAAATCGCTTGGAAAAGCCACCTTCGATCTTGAGCTAAAAGGGAGTGGAATTACTTTGGAAAGTTTTGATTTTAGCACCACAGGATCTGTCAAAACGCTGGATATCAGAGGGTATAATTATGAAAATATTAAAATTGACGGTCGTTTCAGGGAAAAACAATTCGAAGGTTTTCTTGCAATGAAAGATGATAATCTCGACTTCATCTTCAATGGCCTGATTGATTTCGACCAGGACCAACCCGTTTTCAATTTCTCTTCAGATGTCCACCGGGCCGATCTTTTCCGCTTAAAACTCTCAGATCGTGACAGCACATCCCTTTTGGCCACCCATCTTGACATCAATTTTACAGGCGCAAAACTTGATGATATTTCCGGGATGATCCGGGTGGAAAACACAACTTATCAGGAGGGAAACCAAAGCTATCGGCTCGACAGTCTTATAATTACCACACACACAGCTGGCGATGGAATCCGGTCGCTGGGGATTGTGTCAGACCTTGTGGATGCAGGCTTTACTGGCAATTTCAATTTTTCTGAGCTGCCGCTTATCTTTGATAAATACCTCGCAGCCTATTCCAAAATTTTGCCTGGTGATCTTTCAACCAATAATGGTAACGGCTCGCTCCATGTAATTGATTTTTGGGTGGATATTAATGATTCTGAACCGCTTACCGAACTTTTCATTCCTCAGCTGCAGTTGTCTTCTCCTGCACGGCTAACGGGCTATTTTCATTCCGAAGATCACAAACTGGACCTCGAGTTTTGTGCAGATTATATTGATTATCAATCTGTAAGATTTGTTGATGGAAGAATCGTGACCTCATCGGACATCAACAATTTTTACCTCGATGCGACTGCAGGGAAAGTTTATTTCAACAATCCAGGCAAAGACCAACCCGAAGGTATTGGTGTTGACAGCCTAAAGCTGGTTACACTTTTCAGAGCTGATTCACTTTACTATGATCTGACCTGGAACGACCTGACCAACTTGAAGCTGAATGCCGGCGATATAGCTGGTTCGATGGTGATAGAAGAAATCAACCTTTTCAAAAATCGTTTGAGTGAGTTTAATCTTTTAATTGACGGCCAAAACTGGGCTATTATCCCTGAAAATGAGCTGCTTATCACTCCCGGAGCGTTGCAATTCAATAATATGGAATTTTACAGCAACCGCTCCCGGCTCGAAATCGGAGGAATCATTTCGGCCAATGAAACCGATAGTCTGAAACTTCATTTTCAGGATATTGACATCAGCAACGCAGATAAATTACTCGGCAGCTCCTATTTGGACATTGATGGAATTCTGATGGGCGACGCTATCATCACCGGGCTTTACGGCCGGCCTAACTTTCTGGTTGACATCTTCCTCGACAGCCTTGCCCTCAACAAAGAGCCGCTGGGACTGCTATCGCTCGATACCCAGTGGAACGATGCCGAACAATCGTTGTATGTGATTCTCGACATCATTAAAAGAGGTAATAAAAGCAACAGTACGGTTTTATCGCTCACAGGAGATTATTTCCCGATGCGCGACGACCGGAATTTCGACTTTGATGTTACGCTCAGCAACCTCGGGCTTCATGTTTTTAATCCGTTTATCGTCGAATTTGCCGACATCAACCAGGGCGGGTACACAAGCGGAAGGCTGAAGATCGGGGGCTCCTACACGAAACCGGTGATGACCGGGAAACTGAGCATCCTCAGAACTCAATTTCTTGTCAAATACCTTAACACACTCTATTCAATCGCCGGAACAGTGGATGTCGGCGAAAACTTTTTCAACTTTAACTCGCTCACCCTCAACGACACCAAAGGCAGATCAGCCTCGGTGAACGGCAGCATAACCCACAATTATTTCTATGATTTCTTCCTTGATCTGAGTGTTAACCACGACAACTTCAAGGTGATGAGTACTACCTCGAAGAACAATGAATTGTTTTATGGAAATGCTTATTCATCAGGTGTATTTACGATGAAAGGAAGTTTTGACGATCTCACCATGGAAATCACTGCACGCACCGAAAGAGGAACCCAGATCAAAATACCGATAAGCACCGATGTTAGTGTTTCGGAAAACAACTTCGTGATATTCAAAAGCGCTGAACCGGCACCCGACCTGGGAGAAAAAGTGTACGATATCAATCTCAAAGGCTTGGAAATCAATCTCACACTGGATGTTACCGAAGATGCGGAGATTGAGTTGTTTCTTCCATATTCGATCGGAACGATTGAGGGTAGCGGTAAGGGAGAACTGGGGGTTGGTGTGAACAAGCGGGGCGACCTTTACATTTTTGGCGATTACCTTATAACAAAAGGAGAGTTTGTTTTTAACTTCGAAGGGCTGATTAGCAAGAAGTTTGAGATCAAAGACGGCAGCAGGTTAAGTTGGCGGGGAGATCCTTACGACGGCACCATTGATGTGCGGGGTGTGTACAAAACCAGAACCAGCCTCAACGGGCTTCAGTTACAGGTGGATTCCTCATCGCTATACAGAACCAATGTAGAAGTGCTTTGCATCATCATCCTGCAGAATGATCTCTACAATCCCGACATCAGTTTTTCCATTGATTTTGCTAACGTTCCGGATAACACCAAAGAGATAATCTATGCTTCGCTCGACACTACCGACCAGGGTGCAATGAGCCAGCAAATACTATCGCTGCTTCTGTTGAACAGCTTCAGCTACACCAGCAACAATCCGGACATATCAGCAACCAGCTTCAAACTGCTTTCGAACCAGGTGAGCAACCTGCTTTCGGGTATCAGTAAGGATTTAAACATCGGAATCAAATACCAGCCCGGATCGGAGGTTACTCAGGAAGAGATCGAAGTAGCCCTTAGCACGCAGCTTTTCAACGACCGGCTGACCATTGACGGCAATTTCGGCGTAAAGGGCAAGGCATCCGAACAAAACGCCACCAGCGTACTCGGCGACATCAACATGGAGTATAAGATCACCAACGATGGCCGGTTTCGCATCAGAGCTTTCAACCGCACCAATAATCTTTCCATCATCGAAAACAATGCACCTTACACCCAGGGAGTTGGTATCTTTTATCGCCGCGAATTCGACCGGCTGATCAACCTTTTCCGCTCTGCTGACCGGAAAGGTAAATCGAAAAACAACGACAGCAAAGAGGCCAACCGTGAGGCGGTTCTTGACTCAGCCCGCAAAAATGAGGATTAATACCTATTTTTGCAGCAAAATCTGTCTGTGATATGGCTCTGATCCTTGGCATCGAATCCTCCTGTGACGACACTTCCGCTGCGGTTCTGCGGAACAATACGGTGCTGTCCAATATTACCGCAAACCAGAATGTACATCAAAAATATGGCGGTGTTGTACCTGAACTGGCGTCGAGAGCACATCAGCAGAATATCATCCCGGTGATTCACGAAGCGCTTACTGTGGCTGGTGTGGCCAAAGAAGATCTGGATGCAGTAGCATTCACCCGGGGTCCGGGTCTTTTGGGTTCATTGCTGGTAGGAACCTCGTTCGCAAAAGCCTTTACCCTCGGACTCAACATCCCTCTGATTGAGGCAGATCACATGATGGCGCACATTCTGGCGCATTTCATTCATCTTCCTGACGAGCCGAAAAACGATCCGAAGTTCCCGTTTCTCTGTCTCACAGTATCCGGCGGCCACACTCAGATAGTGCTGGTGAAGGATTATTTTGATATGGAAATTGTTGGCCAGACCATTGATGATGCCGCTGGCGAGACTTTCGACAAGGCCGCAAAAATTATGAATCTCCCCTACCCCGGTGGTCCGGTGATTGACAAACTGGCCAAAGAGGGTGATCCTGAACATTTTCATTTTCCTGAACCCCAGGTGAGCGGTTACAATTACAGTTTCAGCGGATTGAAAACCTCTTTCCTCTATTTTCTGAGAGATAATTTGAAAACCGACCCGGATTTTATCGAAAAAAACAAAAACGACCTCTGCGCATCATTGCAATCGGTAATCATCAAAATTCTTTTAAAAAAACTGAAACTGGCTGCAGATCATTACCAGATTAAAGAAATTGCCATAGCAGGAGGCGTTTCGGCCAATTCGGCCCTGCGCAAGGCCATGGATGATGCCAGGACGAATCTTGGCTGGAACACCTTTATCCCTCATTTTCAATTCACTACTGATAATGCCGCCATGATAGCCATAACCGGTTACTTTAAATTCATCAACCGGAATTTCACCGACCAGAAGGCAACTCCCTATGCCAGAGGAGGAATTTGAGAATAATTGCCCTGGTCAATTTTGAATTCATTAGCTCTCTCTGCAAACTTCAAAAGTGCACTCAGTAGCAGGTGGTTTTTAAATCTTAGTTTTGCAATCAGAATATTTTAAACTATAAACTATGAAAAAAGCATTAAACTTTACAGCAATGATGTTGATTCTGATCGCTTTAGCTTCGTGCTCGAAAGGAATCACCGGAACCTGGAAAATCGTCAACTACGAAGAGCGGACCACCGGCGAATCAAGCGTTTCGCTGACCAACATCGGAACGATAACCTTTAATAAAGACGGAAGCGGAGCCAAAGACATAAGCTACTCCATTATGGGTATTCCTATTGAGGATAAACTACCATTTACCTGGAAGCAAGAGGGAAGCACGATAACCATCACAGGCGATGAGGAATCGGAATTTGCCAAAGCCTGGATCGTGCTCGAAGCCAAAAGAAAATCACAAATCTGGAAATCAACCGATGGCACCGATGAAATCCACCGGCTCACATTGACAAAATAACAATCAGAAAAACTAACTCATTCCCCGCACTGGTTCAGTGGCGGGGATTTTTATTTAAATACGGGTAATGAAGGAGGATTTTTATTTAAACACTGGTTATGAAGTTTAATTAAATTTGCCCTTTCAACACCAATGGTTGTTCCGGTAGAAAATGAACCGAATTAAACTGCACTTACTCTTTTTTATCTTTTCGCTCGCACTGCTGCCACTCACCACTTTGGCAGAGGTAAAAGTTATCGGCAATCCCAGGGTTAAGAACTATGACAACTCGATTGTTCAGGCCGGCACCCAAACCTGGATGATTGACATCGCTGAAAACAGCCTGATGTATTTTGCCAATAATGATGGCGTGCTTGAGTTTGACGGTGTGAACTGGCGCAAATATCCCCTGGCCGGACACACTGTTGTTCGCAGTGTAAAGGCCGCAAAGGACGGACGGATTTATGCCGGTGGATATGATGAGTTCGGATATTTTGAAGCTGACCCGTCAGGCCGGCTGATCTTCAATTCGCTTGAGCAAAAATTACCTGAGCATAAAAGAGATTTTGGAGATGTGTGGAAGATTTACGAGTTGGATGGCAACATTATCTTTCAGACATTTAACCAGTTAATGATTTTCAGAGAGGATACTCTCCGGATAATTGATGCCCCCGACATGTTTCACTTCTCTTTTTTAATTAATGGCATTTTGTATGTCAATGATCAGTCAAAAGGGCTTTACCGGTTGAACAGTAATGAGTTGATAAAACCTGAGGGCACTGAAAAACTGAACGGTATGCTTATCTGGGCCATGCTGCCGGTGGGCGATGCTGTGCTTATTGCCACATCAAACAACGGAATTTTTCTTTATGATAACAACCGCCTGACCCTCTGGGAAAACCCATCTTCGGAAATTCTTATGCAAAAGCAGGTTTTTTGCGGTATTGCCATTGATAATACAACGCTTGCTTTTGGTACTATTCAGGATGGGCTGATCATCTGTGATACTTCGGGCAATCTTATTCAACACATTAATATTGACAAAGGGCTGCAAAACAATACCGTACTAAGCCTTCAGATGGATCTCTCTTCGAATCTCTGGCTGGGACTGGACAACGGGATTGATTATGTGGAAGTGAACTCGCCGCTGACTTTTTTCACCACCTACAACAACCTGAGTTCCGGTTATGCGGCCGTTATTCACAATGATCTGATCTACTTCGGCACCAACCGGGGTGTTTTTTATTACAGCTGGAAAGAGCTGCTGGCCGGAGGAACCGACCGAATATTCAGGCTCGTTCCAGGCACGCAGGGACAGGTGTGGTCGCTGGAGGTGATAGATGGAACACTATTTTGCGGGCATAACTCAGGAGTGTTTATAATCGAGGGCAAAAAAGCTGAACTGGTTTCAGAAGTTCAGGGCGGCTGGACTTTCATCCAACCAACAGGACAGAAGGATATGGTAATCTGCGGCACCTATACTTATCTGGTAAAATTTGAACGGAAGAATGGCAGGTGGAGCCGGGGGATTCCGGTGAAAGGGTTTAAAGAATCGTCGCAATTCCTTGCCAACGCAGGGCTTGGCAGTTTGTGGATCAGTCATGGCTATAAAGGGGTGTTTCGCACACATTTCAATGCAACCTACGACAGTGTGGTCAAGATTGACTACTTCAACAGCAGCAATGGTTTTCCTTCCGACAAGGACATCAACGTGCTGGAAATATCCAACAGGCCGGTATTCACCACAGGACAAGGAATTTACATGTATAATCCCGAATCTGACCGCTTTGTTCCTGACGAGTTTTTTATGTCGCGGCTTACGCGCAGCGACATGAATTTCCTGCAAAAAGACAACCAGGGAAACATCTGGTATTTTACGCTTGAAGATGCCGGTGTTTACAGATTAAAAGAGGATGGCAATTACACCGAAGTGGAGATCCCGTTCAGGAAGCTCAGCGGAAGTTTCATCAAGTGGTTCCAGTTTGTTTATCCTTATAGCGAAAATCATGTGTTTATCGGCACGCAAACGGGCATAGCCCATTACATGCCCAACTACACCAAGGATTATCAGAAACCCTTCAAAACGCTCATCCGGCGGGTGCAGATACTATCTGAATCAGACTCGGTAATTTACTTCGGCACACCCTCGAAAACCGATTTCAGCGCAAACCTCCCCTTCAAATACAACCACCTGCAGTTTGAATTTGCAGCCACAGACTTCGAAAACCCTGAACGCATCCGCTATCTGACCAAACTCGAAGGTTTTGACAAAGACTGGATTGACTGGAACAACCACACCATCCGTCAGTTCACCAACCTGAAGCATGGCAAATACACTTTTAAGGTAAAGGCAATCAATATTTTCGGTGTAGAGGGCGAGACAGCATCCATTGATTTCGTAATCAATCCGCCATGGTACCAGAGTAACATCGCCATCGCGATCTATGTGATTTTATCCGTTATGCTCATTTTTGGACTGATCCGGTTAATCCGGCGCCGGATTGAACGGTCAAAAAAAGCTTTTGAGGAAGAACAAAAAAAATTATTCAACGAGCGGGAAAAACAACTGCAGATCGAATCGCTTCTGGCAGAGCAAAATGTAATCAAACTGATAAACGAGAAACTTCAGAACGAGAAAATTCAGAAGGATAAGGAACTTGCCAACACCACCATGCAGATTATTCAAAAAAGTAAGTCGCTGACGGCCATCAAAAACGATCTGCGGAAAATTTCTCGCGAACTGGGCGCTCATCCTGCTGTATCTCAAATTTCTTCCATTCAGAAGAAAATCAACCGAAACATTGATTCCGACAAGCAATGGGAAGTATTCGAGACCCATTTTGAAAATGTGCACGAGGAATTTCTCAAAAGACTGAAAGAAAACTACCCCGACCTGTCGCCCCGCGAGCTGAAGCTTTGCGCTTATCTGAGGCTGAACATTTCGAGCAAGGAGATTGCTGCGCTGATGAACATTTCGGTGAGAGGTGTGGAAATCAGCCGCTACCGCCTTCGTAAAAAATTGGGAATTGATCACGATACAAACCTCACCGAGTTCATCCTCTCCTATTAGGTGATGGGGTATTGGGGTTCCCGAATCGCTGACTGCCGGGATTTTCCCTAATGATCGGGGCAGAAGCTTCACTCAGGATGGTCAGTGATGAAACTACCAACTGCCGTCATTTTAAACTCAAATTAATTCCATGGGCTTTTTCTTCGTGGGGAGAAATTAATTTTCGCCGGTAAAAATTCCCTCGAAAAAAGTACGTCTATCCGGAATTTTCATTCTTCAAAAATTCAGGTTCATTTCAAAACGCCTGCAAAATGATTAAAAAATCCCTCACCTGACAATTTCTTACATTTCATATATAATGCACTGTTAATCAATTAATTAAAAACGCTTTGTTGTGGCAATGATGTAGTAGTTTTTTTGGTGTGCTGAGTTTTTGATGATACCTAAAATTAGGTGGGAGCAACCTCAACACCTATTTTTGTTCGAAATTTTTTGTTCAACTAAATGTCACCATTAAATTATTAATCTATGCCAAAAAACATTACGTTTTTGATTTTGATGTTTGCATTCCTGTTTGTAGGCAGAGCGGCATTTGCGCAGCAGGCCAGGCTGACGGGAACGGTAATCTCGGAGGAAGACGGGCTGCCGATACCGGGAGTTTCCGTTGTGATTAAGGGCACGTTTACGGGAACCACTACCGATATCAACGGTTCCTACACATTGCCCGGTGTTTCTCCTGAATCCATCATCCAGTTTTCGTTCATCGGAATGAAAACCATGGAAGTTACTTACAGCGGACAGCTGGTTATTGATGTTACCTTGTCACCTGAAGCCACAGGGCTGGATGAAGTTGTTGTGATCGGGTACGGTACGGTTAAGAAGAAAGATGTTACCGGTGCTGTTTCCACAGTTGGCTCAACTACCATCGACAGGCTGAAACCTGTGAAGGTTGAGGAGGCTTTGCAGGGAACCATAACCGGTGTAAATGTTACTCCGCAATCCGGCGCACCGGGTGCAGGTCTCGACATCAGGATCAGGGGTATCTCTACCAACGGTGATGCCTCTCCTGTGGTGATTATTGACGGTTATCAGGGCGACCTGAACACCCTAAATCCCAACGACATCGAGACAATTACGGTTTTGAAAGATGCTCAGGCTGCCATTTACGGAACTGTGGGCGCCAACGGTATTATCCTGGTAACCACGAAAAGCGGCAAAAAAAATATGCCGACCAGGGTGGACATCAACAGCTCCTTTGGAATGCAGGAAACCACCCGAGTGCTTCCTTTGCTCAATGCCACCGAATATGCAGTAATTCTCAACGAAAGTTATGCTGCAAACGGCCAGGATCTTCCTTATCCGGACATTTCCGGACTGGGTGAAGGCACCGACTGGCAGGGTGAATTGTTTGAATCTGCCCCGATTATGGACAACAACGTCAGATTATACGGTGGTTCCAATAATATGAACTACTCCTTCAGCGCATCAGATCTGCGTCAGGATGGTATCATCGGGGGCGACAAGACAGGTTTCCAGAGAAACACAGCCCGCCTTGCCCTGGGTGCTGACCTTGCTTCCTGGTTGAAATTCAATTCAACACTTACCTATACCTACATCAACCGCAGTTCGATCAACGACTTCGGCCTGGGTTCGGTGTTGTTTAATGCCGTGAACATGCCGGCTACCGTACCCATTTACCTGCCCAATGGTGATTTCAACCTCGCTCCGGCAAACCTTGGCATCGAAATTATCAATCCGCTTCAGCAGATCGCCAACACATTTAATGATTACAATTTAAACAAATGGAATGGTAATGTGGGATTTGATGCCTCTTTTGCGAAGCATTTTACAGCTACAGCACGGATTGGTTTCAACACAACCACCGACAAGTACAAATCATTCTCCAAGCAGGTGGATTACGGCGGAAAAGTATTTGACGTACCCAGGAGCAGCGTTTATGAAAGCCGCAGCAACTACAATGATTACACCTTCGATGCATTCTTAACCTATGATAATACGCTTGATAAAACCCACCACATAACAGGAACGCTCGGTACAACCGTTTACAAAAACTGGGGTGATAATCTGGGCGCCACCGGTTGGGATATCCCCAACAATTCCTGGGAGTTTGCCGACATCAGTCTTGCAAATGGCCTGGTAGATTCCAAAACAACGGGTTCGTTTTCTTACGATCAGCGCAGGCTTTCCTACTTTCTCCGCGGCCAGTACGACTACAGAGGTAAATACCTTGCTTCTGTGATGATCAGACGTGATGCATCCACTAAATTCGGACCTGAAAACGCTGTAGCTTACTTCCCGTCGGCTACCCTCGGCTGGATCATTTCAGATGAAGATTTCATGGGAGGTTTTGAAAAACTGAACCTGCTGAAATTCAGGTTGAGCTATGGAAGATTAGGATCTGATAAGATCGGCGACTACCGCTATATCTCGACACTTAACGGAGAGGGAACGTATGTTCTGGATGGTCAGCTGGTTACCGGAAGGGCAATTGGCCCCCTTGCCAACCCCAGCATCAAGTGGGAGCAATCACAACAATTTGACGTAGGTATTGATTTACATTATTTCAACGACAGACTTGAGTTTATGGCCGACTATTTTATCAAAACCACCGAAGACCTGCTTATTGGCTCAATCCCGGTTTCAGGAATTTTCGGAACATCAGCTCCTGGCGCTGCTGCTCCAACAGCCAACGCCGGAACCGTGCGTAACAGTGGTTTTGAGTTCTCGGCCGGATACCGTGGAATGGTCGGAAAAGATTTCAGCTACCAGGTAAACTACAATCTCACCTTATTGAACAATGAAGTTCTTGAAGTAAAAAATGGAACCGGCTTTGTTGATGGCGGAAGTTTCGGCGTTGGTCAGCCTCTGCCGGCACGCATGCAGGTCGGCTTCCCGATCGGATATTTTTATGGCTACCAAACCGATGGTATTTTCCAGAATCAGGCAGAAGTGGACGCCCATCCATCGCAAATCGCCCTTGGCGCCGAAGCTAAACCCGGTGATATCCGTTTTGTGGATATAAATAAGGACGGTGCTCTCACATCGGCTGACAGAACCAATATAGGCAGCCCTATCCCCGCATCGTTAATGGGATTGAACCTTACACTCAAATATAAAAATTTCGACTTTACTGCATATGCTTTTGCCAGTCTCGGCAACGAAATCGTGAGAAACTACGAGCGTACCCAGCCCAACGTAAACCGTATGGCTTACATTATGGACAGATGGACCGGCGAAGGTACAAGCAACGAAGTACCCAGGGTTACCACCGCAGCTACAGCAAATAATATTTTCTCTGATTTTTATGTGGAAGATGGCTCTTATGTCAGATTACAAAGGATGGTGTTGGGCTACAGGCTTCCTGAAAATACCAGCATGAAAATCGGCATCAGGGAAATTCGCTTCTATGCCGCCATCAACAATCTTTTCACCCTGACCAAATACCAGGGCTTTGATCCTGCTGCATCAAGCGGCGCGCCAGTCGGCTCAGGCTTCGACGATGGATTCTATCCGGCAGCCCGTACGTATATTTTTGGCTTTAACATCAACATATAATTCGTAAACCATGATAAAGAATATTTTCAACAAAACAGTTTTAACGGGGTTACTTTTCATTGCAGCATTCTTCTTCTCCTGCTCCGATGATTTCGTAAAAGTTTCCCCGGAGTATTCCATTGATTCGGAAAACTATTTCAATTCACAGGACGATTACTACATGGCACTGGTAGCCTCTTACGACCTGCTGCAAGCTACCTATGTAAATGTAATTGTTGGCGAAATTGCCTCCGACAACACACTTTGCGGCGGCGAAAGCCCGACCGATGTTATTGGCTGGCAACAAATTGACGACATGATCCACACTCCGGTAAACAGCAACCTGAAAGATGTCTGGAACTGGATGTTTGCCGGTGTTCAGCGCACCAACTATTTCATGGAGTTTAAGGATAAAATCGAATTTGAAGGTAAAGCACAAATGATTGCCGAAGTCCGCTTCCTGAGGGCTTATTATTACTTTGAACTCGTAAAATGGTTTGGTCCTGTACCTTTGAAACTTGATAAACGTTTTCAGCTGGGTGATGAGACCTCAATACCACGCTCACCGGTTGAGGATGTGTATGCTGCTATCGAGAATGATCTTACTCTTGCCATAGCAGACTTAGCAGAAACTCCGCCCACAGTTGGCAGGGTGTCCAAAGGAGCCGCTCAGGCTTTATTGGGTAAGGCTTATCTTTATCAGAACAATCCGGCAAAATATCCGCTGGCAGCCGCCGAACTCGAAAAGGTGATTCTCAGCGGAAAATATTCGCTCGCTACCAACTACAACGATATGTGGGAAATGGAAGGCGAAAATGGTCCTGAATCGGTTTTTGAAGTTCAATATACCGATGTTGAAGGCGCCGGATTCGGCTGCCTGCAATGCAGTGAAGGTAATGTTGCTGTTGGTTTCAGCGGCGTTCGTGGTTATGTAGGCCCTTTGTTTACGCCGGGTTTCAGTTTCAATGTTCCGGTTCAGAAGGCTGTTGACGCATTCGAACCCGGAGACCTGAGGAAGGATGTAACCATCCTCGATATCGAGGCATGGGCCGCCGATCAGGGAGCTTCTTATACCACCGGCAATGAGCATACCGGCTATTTCAACCGCAAATATCTGCCCCGCAAAAGAAGACCCGAAGCACAAAACGACCTCAACCTGACCAATCCCAACAATTACAGGGCTATTCGTTATGCCGACGTTTTGCTGATGGCCGCCGAAGCCTTCAACCGCAGCGGCGATGATGCCAAGGCTCAAACCTATGTTAACCTGGTTCGTCGCAGAGCATTTGGCGACCTTAACCACGACATCACCCTTACCGGACCCGCCCTCTTGGATGCCATCTTGCAAGAACGCTATGTTGAGCTGATGGGCGAAGGACACCGTTTCTTCGACCTGGTGCGTACCGGAAAAGCTGCTGAAGAAATTGACGGGTTTGTTACCGGTAAGCATGAATTGTTTCCTGTGCCACAAGAAGAGATCGAATTTTCCAACGGAAACTGGCAACAAAATCCTAATTATTAATCAATTTAAAGTAGATAATTATGAATAAGCTCAAAAACATATTCCTGTTTACTTTTGTGTTGATGGCTGCAATTGCCTGCGAAAAGGAAATTGACAACCTCGACAAACTGAATAATGTAACCACGCCTTCCATTGTTTCTGTCACCTACGACATTAAACAGGACAACTCAGGTTTGGTTACCATTGTGCCACAGGCGGTTGGAGTTACCGGTTATGAAATAAAATTCGGCGACGCCGGCAGTGCTGAAACACCTGCCAAATACGGACTGAACGAAAAAATTACCCACATTTACGCTGAAGGAGATTACACCCTCGAAATCACCGGAGTTGGTGTAACAGGCCTGAAATCTACCTACCAGCAGAACCTTACCGTTTCGTTCAAAGCACCGGAAAACCTCGTGGTAACTATCCTGCCTGATGGAGTTAATCCACGCCTGATCAATGTGTCGGCTACCGCTAAATATGCCACCGTGATGGACATCTATTTTGGCGAAGTCGCCAACGAAGTACCTGTTACAAAGCTGCCGGGTGAGGTTGCCTCAAATCTTTACGATGAGCCAGGCGATTACCAGATTAAAGTTATCGCCAGAAGCGGTGGAGCTGCCTCCACTGAATTTACGCAGATGATCAACATTTCAGCGGCATCAGACCCGGTTTTCCTGCCGGTCAACTTCGAATCCTTTACCGTAAACTATGCTTTCAGTGACTTTGGCGGAAATACTGCCACGGTTATTGATAATCCTGATCAGAGCGGTATCAACACCAGCGCACGGGTTGCACAGGCAGTAAAAAGCGCAGGAGCTGAAATTTGGGCCGGCAGTCTGCTTACCCTTGGAAGCCCGATTGACTTCTCTGTCAACAAGACCTTCAAGCTGAAAGTCTGGTCGCCAAAATCCGGTTCCATGGTTAAACTGAAAGTCGAAAATCTGGATAGCGGTTCAATTGCTCATGAAGTGGATGCATTTACAACCACGACCAATGCATGGGAGGAGTTAACCTATGATTTTTCAGGCATTAATACTGCTGAACAATACCAGAAGGTGGTATTTTTCTTCGACTTTGGGAACACGGGCGATGGCTCTACTTATTACTTTGATGACGTGAAGCTGGTAGCCGGAAGCGTGCCTTCGGTGCTGCCCATCGAGAATTTCGAAGGCGAACCCCCGGCATTCGTTTCTTTCGGAAACATTGCCGATATAGAAGTGTTGGCTAATCCTGACCCAACGGGGGCCAATACTACAGCAACTGTTGCCAAGTTTATCAAATCCACAGGCGCTGAGGTTTGGGGAGGTGCTTTCTTTGACGTTGCCCAGCCACTTGATCTTGACAACTACAAAACAGTGAGGGTTTCCACATGGTCGCCGGTGAGCGGTATTATCGTAAAACTAAAACTCGAGAATTCTTTAAATGGCGCCGAGGCTTTCGAAGTTGACATGACCTCCACAGTTGCCAACTCCTGGGAAGTGTTGGAATTTGACTTCAGCGCAGCTCCCAATTTCACTTACGATCGAATTGTGATTTTCTTCGATTTTGGTAATCCCGGAAACGGCAACGAATACTATTTTGACGAAATCGAACTAAAAGGCGAAGGCGGAGGTCCTCAGCCGGGAATGGTCTTTGCAGATTTTGAGGGCGAACCTGTTACTTTTGTTGATTTTGGCAACGGATATGCTGTTGTTATCGAAAATCCCGATCCATCAGGCATCAATACTTCCAACCAGGTGGCCGAATTTAACAAGCCTCAGGGCTGCGAAACCTGGGCCGGCAGTTTCTTCGACCTCTCCTATTTCCTCGACCTGGATTCCTATTCAAAGATTAAAGTAAAAACCTGGTCGCCAAAAACCGGAATTGTCGTCAAACTCAAACTCGAAAATGCCTCCAACGGAAGCGAGGCTTATGAAGTGGATATGAACACAACGGTATCCAACTCCTGGGAAGAGTTGATTTTCGATTTCAGTGCAGCACCCGATTTCACTTACAACCGCGTGGTTATCTTCTTTGATTTCGGAACAGTTGGTGACGATACCACCTATTATATTGATGATTTAACGCTAACCAATTAATACTGATAAAGATGAAAAAGTATAATCTGATTCTGTTTCTTTCGGTCTTTGGCATAATGTTCATCGCCAACTCCTGCCAGACCGATGAATATGACCTGGGCGAGCTGGTTGCACCAACCAATGTAACCGTTAGTTACGAAATCGTGGGAGCAAATGCCGAAAATCCATATGGAGACGGCAGCGGTATGGTGAATTTCACGGCTACTGCCGAAAATGCCATCACCTACACTTTTGATTTCGGCGACGGGTCGGGCAAGATAACCTCAGCCAGTGGTATGTTTGCTAAAAGGTTCTCCATTACCGGAACCAACGCCTATATGGTTACCGTGCAGGCCGTAGGAACCGGCGGGATAACTTCCACCAAAACCACGCAGCTCGAAGTTTTGAGCACTTTCGAAGATGCCGAGGCAGTTCAGTATCTTACCGGTGGCAGCTCCAAAACCTGGTACTGGGCCTCTGACCAGCCGGGATTTACCGGTTTAGGACCAACATCCGACGACTATGGGAATGCAGAATTCACCTGGGCAGCCTGGTGGAGCATCGCAGCCAATGATCCCGACAAAGCCTGTATGTACAGCGCCGAATTTGTATTTACGAAAACTGCTACCGGAATGACCTTTGAGCAAACCGCAGGACCTGCCTTTATCCCGGGTACTTATGCCGGAAAAATCGGCGTTCAGGGCGATGTCTGCCACGACGAAACCGTCGCAACTCCTCTGTATGGCGTGAAAAACATCTCGCTTTCACCGTCATCTTCCAATGCTTCAATAGTAGGTCAATACCGCGGCACCACCATGACCTTCTCCAATCAGGGCTTTATGTGCTGGTGGGTTGGCGCAAGCGAATACGACATCATCCAGGTTACCGATAACATCCTCAAAGTCAGAATAAAAGAGGATGAAACCTTCTCCTGGTACCACACATTTACGAGCGTAAAACCTGAATAGTCAGGTACAGCTTTAGTTTGATAGTTTTTTCATAACAGGTTTTGGTTAATAATGATGTAAGTGTTGCAAGCAGGATAACAATGCTTGTCCTGTTTGCAACTTTCTTACATGAACCATGGGGAGGAACCGGCTTTATTCATCAACATTTTAATTTAGATACAACATGAAACATTCAACTTTAAACACGTTACGCAGACACTTCCACCGGATCATTTTACCGGTTTTTGCTGCCTTAATAACTCTTGGTATCAACAGTTGCAGCAAGGATGACGAGCCAGACTTAAAAGCTGATTTCTCCTTTGAATTTATTGACGATAACCACGTGAAATTTACCAATTTGTCGGCGGGTGAATACACCTGGATAATCTGGGATTTTGACAATGGGCGGAAAGATACGCTTGTTGACAAGAAAGCGACTCCACAGGTGTATTTCTCGGTGGCAGGAAGTTACGATGTAACCCTTCAGATTACCAATAACTATGGGAAATCGCAGTCGGTAACCAAAACGGTGAGCATTGCCAAAGATGACCTGGTAGTAAATTTCACTGCCCAGATCAATCCGGCAAGTCCCAATTACGTCGTACTTAAAAATACCACGATGGGTAATTACAACTCTTTTAAATGGAAATACCTTGATAAAGTGGTTGAAAATGAGACAGAACACACAGCGTATTTTCCTTATGCCGGAAATTACTCAATCCAACTGATCGTAACCCTGAACGGAGTTGACTACTCCAAGTCCGAGCCGGTGACCATCACTCAAAACGATCCGAACTACGATCCCAACCTTGTATGGTCGGAGGAATTCGATTACACAGGTTTGCCGGCAACGGCCAGATGGAACATCGAAACCGGCGGCACAGGCTGGGGGAACAACGAATTGCAGTATTACACCAACAGCCAGAACAATGTCTCTGTCGGCAACGGCATGCTCACCATCACCGCCCGCGAAGAGCAGTTTGGAGGCAGGAATTACACCTCGGGTAGAATAACTACACAGGGAAAATTTGACTTCAAATACGGCAGGATAGAAGCACGCATCAAGCTTCCGTATGGACAGGGATTGTGGCCGGCATTCTGGATGCTCGGCGCCAATTTTAGTTCTGCTGGCTGGCCGGATTGTGGCGAAATTGACATCATGGAGATGGTCGGCGGAACCAATAATGATAACACCTGCCACTCCACCCTGCACTGGGACAATAATGGCGAACACGCCCAGTACGGCCAGTCCTATACGCTTCCCTCCGGTATTTTTGCCGACAATTTTCACGTTTTCAGCGTCAGATGGAATAGCCAGACCATCAAAGCCTATGTGAATGATATTCAGTATTTTGAAATAGATATTACACCAGCCCAGCTCAGCGAATTCCAGAATAATTTCTTTATTATTCTGAATGTGGCCGTTGGTGGCAATTGGCCTGGCCCACCCAATGCCAGCACGCAATTCCCACAAACGATGCAGGTTGACTGGATCCGCGTGTACCAGGAATAATCCTGATAACCTGACTCAACATGGCAAAATATCTCTTCCCAATATTTGCATCTGCAATTCTGATGATTGCCTGCAACATGCAGCCGGCTGACAAACCAGCACAAGAAAATTCAGGCGGTGATCTTAAGCTTGTGTGGTACGATGAGTTCGACTATACAGGTTTACCTGATTCAGCCCGGTGGGATTGGGATACCGAAGGGAATGCAGCAGGATGGGGAAATAATGAAGCACAGTATTACACCAGCGCCAATCCCGAAAATACCTGGGTTGAAGATGGGGTATTAAAAATCACTGCCCGTCATCAAAGTTATGAGGGTAAAGATTTTACCTCAGCCCGGCTGATCTCAAAAGCCGACTGGAAATATGGCAGGATCGAAGCAAGCGCGAGGGTTCCTGATGGAAGGGGCACATGGTCAGCTATCTGGATGATGCCGGGTGGCTGGAGTTTCGACGATGGCAACTGGCCTGATGTTGGTGAAATTGACATTATGGAGCATGTTGGCCACGAAACCGGTGTAATCCATGCATCGGCACACTCCCGCGATTACCAGTGGCAAAAGGGAACACAGAAAACGGCCGTGATCAACGTTCCGGCCGCTTCCGGGCAGTTCCATGTGTATGCACTCGAATGGGACCAGGAGCTGATGAAGATCTTTGTTGACGACAGCCTCTATTTTCAATATAAAAATGAAGGCCTTGGCGAAACCAAGTGGCCTTACGACAAGTCGTTTTACCTGATTATGAATGTGGCTGTGGGAGGCGCCTGGGGCGCAATGCAGGGAATCGACACAACTACTTTTCCGCAAACCATGGAAATTGACTGGGTGAGAGTTTACCAGAAACAATAAAAAATTTGAAGCTGCCGGTGATTGAGAATCAAATCTGTACTTTTCTACCAAAGCAATTGTAATAGTTTACCCGGCAGCTTCATTTTCACTTTTTCCGATTCAGCATGAAGAACAAACAGCAGAATTATACCGTCAAAATATCGCTGATCGTAGCGCTCGGAGGGTTCCTTATGGGGTTCGACGCATCGGTGATTTCGGGAGTAACCCGGTTTATTGAGCCTGAGTTTGACCTCACCAAGCTTCAGCTGGGCTGGGCCGTAAGTTCGCTCACCTTAACCGCCACGCTGGGTATGATGATCTCAGGACCGCTGAGCAACGCTTATGGACGTAGAACCATATTACGATGGGCGGCGGTGTTTTATGCTGTATCCGCTTTGGCATCTGCTTTTGCACCCGATTTCACATCGCTGGTTATCGCACGTATGCTGGGTGGTTTTGGCGTCGGCGCATCCCTCATTATCGCTCCGATGTACATCGCCGAAATTTCACCGCCAAACCTGCGCGGCCGCCTTGTTTCTTTTAATCAGCTCAATATTGTTGTCGGTATTTCCGTAGCCTTTTTTACCAACTACCTCATTTTGAAGATGAGTCAGTCTGAAGCAGGCTGGGTGCAGTCTTTAGGGCTGGATGTACACCAGTGGCGCTGGATGCTCGGGATAGAAACGCTGCCAGCAATCATGTACTTCGGTTTCCTGTTTATTGTGCCCCGCAGCCCGCGTTGGTTACTGATGAAGGGCCGGGATAACGAAGCCCTCGAAGTAATGAAAAAAATTACCGCCGAAGAGCAGGCAATTCAGGATCTGGAAGCGGTCAGGGCAAGTTTTGTAAATGCAGGACAAGAGAAGAAAGTTCCACTGAAAGAACTGTTTAAACCCGCACTGCGGATTGTATTGCTGATTGGCATAGTGATAGCTGTCGTGCAACAGATCACCGGTATCAATTCGGTGTTTTTCTATGCGCCAATGATTTTCGAACAGTCGGGAATTGGTGCTGATGCCTCTTTCTCACAAGCCATCTGGGTTGGACTCACCAACCTGGTTTTTACGATTCTGGCGATTGCTTTTATTGACAGGTTTGGGAGAAAGATTCTGCTGATTATTGGTCTAACGGGCATTGCCATCAGCATGTTGGTGCTTTCGTGGGGATTTCACAACGCTACCTACACACTTACCACGGAAACCATCAGCAACCTGCCGGAAAATATTGATCGGGATAAATTGGAGCAGTTCAGCGGCAAAACTTTTGAGAGCGATATAAAGTTCAAGCACGAAATCCGGGAGGTCTTCGGAGTTGCCGAAGCCAAGAAGATTGAAACTGATCTGATAGCAGCCGCCACCAGCATGAACGCCTGGCTGATTCTGCTGGGAATAATCGGTTTTGTTGCCTCCTTTGCCATTTCGCTCGGACCGGTGATGTGGGTGCTGTTTTCCGAAATTTTCCCCAACTACATACGCGGCATCGCCATTTCGTTTGTGGGATTCATCAATTCGGGGGTTAGTTTCCTGGTGCAACTGGTGTTTCCGTGGGAACTTGCAACTCTCGGCAATGCGGCTACATTCCTGATCTACGGCCTGTTTGCCTTAGTTGGGCTGGTAATCATCGCCGCACTTTTACCTGAAACCAAGAATAAATCGCTGGAGGAACTGGAAACCATCCTCATCACAAAAAAGAAACAAAAATCAACCTGAAATGCAAGAGGATATTCATCGAAACAAGAGAGTGCCAAAGCCTGCAAACAGGAGGATTGACCTGATAACCAGAACTTTCCTGAAATGCTGTTCACCATTTACATTAACCTCGCCCATTGCTTCGGGAATATTCGCACTACTTGCTGCTTCGATACTTATGGCCTGTAACAATATCGGTAATAAATCGGCTCAAAATAACCCTGCAAAGGTGGAGCTGAAAAAGGAATCCAATGCCTTCCGGCTCTATGTAAACGGTGAGCCCTTCTACATCAGGGGCGCAGGAACGGATACCCGCGACCCTTCCTCGGTGGCGCTTCACGGAGGAAATGCCATCCGCACCTGGCGCACAGGCAGCGACTCCTTCACGGGGCAGCAGGTGCTCGACACAGCCCTGGCCCATGGTTTAATGGTGGTGATGGGACTCGATATTGCCCGCGAGCGACATGGGTTTGATTATGATAATCCGGAATCGGTTCGAACGCAGCTTGAATTTGTTAAAGCGGAGGTGACGAAATATAAGGATCACCCGGCGTTGCTTGCCTGGGGAATTGGAAACGAGCTCAACCTGCACTATTCCAATCTGAAAGTGTGGGACGCAGTGAACGAAATCGCGCTCATGATTAAAGAAATTGACCCCAATCACCCCACTACCACTATGCTCGCAGGTGCGCGAAAAGCCGACATTGAAGCTGTTACAGAGCGTGCACCATCCCTCGATTTTTTGAGTTTCCAGCTGTACGGGAGCATCGTAAACCTGCCCGACTACCTGGAGCAAAGCAGCTATTATGGCGCTTATGCCGTTACTGAATGGGGAGTTACCGGCCACTGGGAAGTGCCGAAAACAGCCTGGGGTCGGCCAATTGAAGAAAACAGCCATGTGAAGGCGATGGCCTATAAAGAACGCTATGAAAAGATAATCGCCGCCGACTCCCTCAAATGCATCGGATCGTTTGTATTTCTGTGGGGACAAAAGCAGGAGCGGACACCCACCTGGTACGGACTGTTTCTTGAATCAGGCGAAAGAACCGAAACCGTGGATGTAATGCAGTTTTTATGGACAGGAAAATGGCCTGAAAACCGCGCTCCACAACTCAAAGATTTCTTCATCAACGGGCTTACTGCCTACGACAGCGTCTATCTCTCCGTGTCGGAGATGTTCGAAGCAAAAGTTATGGTAAATGACCCCGATGAAGATGCACTCACCTACCGGTGGGAAATCATACCGGAAGTTCCGGTTGACCAGCAAAGCGAGGGCGGAGATTTCGAACCGCGTCCCTCCACCTGTTTCAACGAGACCTCAACCGAAACGATGATGAAGATTACAGCACCGGCAAAACCGGGCGAATACCGCCTGTTTGTCTATGTTTTCGATGGAAACAATAACGCAGCCACAGCCAACATACCTTTTTATGTAAAATAGGTTAATTAGCTGATGCAGAAGCATTAACAAGAAGTTAACAAGCATATAATTATCAAATAAAAAAATTAAAGCGAAACAGAACCTGAGTAAACCATGAAAAACCGGAGAATATTTTTAGGAAGTAATGAGATCAAATGCAAGACCCATGCTGTTTCAGGGCAGTTTGTGGAGATGGATGGTGAAAAATACTACCAGATCAGGAATTACGACCAGATGCCCGATTTCTTCATCAGCATTGTGAGCGATTCCGATCACTGGATGTTTATTTCGAGCAACGGATCGCTGACGGCCGGGCGCAAAGACCGCGACAATGCGCTGTTTCCTTATTACACCGAAGATAAAATTCACGATTACCGGGGGAAAACCGGAAGCCGGAGTTGCTTTCTGGTCGAACATAAAGGAACAACTTTCCTGTGGGAGCCATTTACTGACGACTCCAGGAAGTTTTACAACACTACCCGCAACATTTACAAAAGCATCTACGGCAATAAAATCGTCTTTGAAGAGATAAACGCCGATCTGGGACTTGGATTCAGATATGCATGGTACAACAGCGAAAAGTTCGGCTTTGTAAGGAAATCCGACATCATCAATCTCAACAGGGAGCTAGTGAGCATTGACATGCTTGACGGCATCATCAACTTACTACCGCACGGCGTGGGCTATAACTTTCAAAACGAGTACAGCAACCTGGTGGATGCCTACAAAAAGAGCGAGCGGCAAAAAGACAGCACGCTGGGGATGTTTATGCTTAGCGCCATCCCGGTTGACCGCGCTGAGCCAAGCGAAGCGCTCCTTGCCACCACAGTCTGGTCGGCAGGATTGAATGAGCAGACCGAAATTTTACTTTCCGAAAACCAGGTAAACGGCTTCTTAACCGGTTTGCCGGTTACTTCAGAATTTGACATCAGGGCCAGGCGATGCGCCTATCTGGTGAGTGCCACCTTGAATCTCCGCCAAAACGAAGAAAGTACCTGGTTCATCGTCGCCGAAATCAACCAAAGCTCAACACAGGTGGCCAACCTGAACTATTTCTTTAAAAACACCAGCGATCTTGCTGGCCGAATTGCTGAAGATATCAGCAAAGGCACCGAAAACCTCAAACGCCTGGTTTCGCTGGCAGATGGCTTTCAGGTTACAAACACCGAAATCTGTTATGCGCGCCACTATACCAATACCCTTTTCAATATCATGCGCGGCGGGGTATTCATCAACAATTACAAAATCGAAAAAGCAGACTTCAACCTCTACCTGTGGCAGATCAACCGCCTGATTACCAAAGAATATCAGGCATTGCTCGACCATTTGCCCGAGAAGATGTGCTACTCCGAGCTGCTTGATTTTGCAAAAAAAACGGATAACGCTGACCTTCAAAGGATTGTCACCGAGTACCTGCCCCTCACCTTCAGCAGGCGCCACGGCGACCCGAGCCGCCCCTGGAACAGGTTTTCCATCCAAACCAGAAATGAAGACGGCAGTGTAAAATTCAACTATGAAGGCAATTGGCGCGATATTTTCCAGAACTGGGAGGCGCTGAGTTTTGCATTCCCCGGATACGTGGAGGGTATGATCTCCAAATTCGTCAACTCCTCCACCATTGACGGTTACAATCCTTATCGCATCATGCGCAACGGGATTGACTGGGAAGCGCCCGAACCCAACGACCCCTGGGCTTACATCGGCTACTGGGGCGACCACCAGATCATTTATCTGCAAAAACTGCTCGAGGTTTCCGACAATTTCCATCCCGGCAAACTGGATCATCTGCTAAACAGCGAAATTTTTACTTATGCCAATGTGCCTTACAGGATAAAATCCTACGAAGAGATCGTAAAAAATCCAAAGGACACCGTAGTTTTTGACCACGAGTTGCATCACCGCATCAAAACCGAAGCGGCACACCTCGGCGCTGACGCATGCCTGCTTAAAAGCAAAACCGGTGATGAGATTTTCAAAGTAAACCTCACCGAAAAAATCCTGGTGACGCTGCTCTCCAAAATCAGCAATTTCATCCCCGAAGCCGGCATCTGGATGAACACGCAGCGCCCCGAGTGGAACGACGCCAACAATGCGCTGGTGGGCAACGGAACCTCAATGGTTACCCTATACTACCTGAGCCGGTTTTTGAGATTCTGGGAGAAAAAACTCAGTGCGGTAAACTTCACAACCATAGCCGTTTCGGAAGAAGTGGCCACGCTGCTGATAAATATCCACCGCTTTTTCGACGAAAATCAGGGGCTGCTCAACAGCAGTTTTTCGGATGCCGACCGCCGGCGTTTTGCCGATTTCCTGGGAAAAGCCCATGCAAGGTTCAGAAATGAAATCTACACCTATTCATTTTCGGGGCAAAAGAGCGAAATCGAAGTAAAAGAGCTGCTTGCATTTATCAAAATCAGTGAGAAATATATCGGCCACAGCATCCGGGCCAACAAACGCAGCGATGGCCTTTACCATGCCTACAACCTGATTTCGGTGAAGGATGACGGCATCGCTATCCGTTACCTTTATGAGATGCTCGAAGGGCAGGTAGCCGTGCTTAGCTCGGGATTTTTGTCAACCACCGAAAACCTCGAAGTGCTGGATGCGCTCAAGAAGAGCAAAATGTTCCGGGAGGATCAATACAGCTACATGCTTTACCCCGACAGGATTTTGCCCAGGTTTCCGGAGAAAAACCTTGTCTCTTCAAATTTGATCGAATCGTCGCCACTGCTCAAAAAGTTACTCGACGACGACGAAACTTCCATCATACAGCAGGATGTAGCGGGCGAATACCATTTCAACAGCGCCTTCCGCAATGCCGATGAACTGGCCAAAGCGCTCGACAAACTCAGATTTGGCAGCTACAGCCACCAGGTGGAAGCTGAAAAGGAAAACATACTCGCCATTTATGAGCAGGTATTTGATCATCAATCGTTCACCGGTCGGTCAGGCACTTTTTATGGTTACGAAGGGCTGGGTTCCATTTACTGGCACATGGTATCAAAACTTCTTCTTGCAACGCAGGAGTGCTTCTTTAAGGCAGTGGCCGAAGGTGCGGATGAAATCACCAAAGGCCGGTTCAAAGCCCACTATTACGAAATCAAAGCCGGGATTGGGTTGTACAAAAATCCTGAGCTTTATGGCGCTTTCCCCACCGATGCCTACTCGCACACACCCGGCAATGCCGGAGTAAAACAACCCGGACTCACCGGGCAGGTGAAAGAGGATGTCATTTCGCGCATCGGCGAGCTGGGTTTGATGATTCAGTCTGGCTGCATTGTCATCGAACCCGCTTTGCTCAACCACGAGGAGATACTCGAAGAGCAGCAAAGTTTCGAGTTTTACGGTACAAATGGCAAAATCAGAAAAATATGGCTGGATAAAGGTCAGTTAGGCTTCACATTTTGCATGACTCCTTTTATTCTGAATAGCTCCAACAAAAACGAAATCAATGTTTTTTACACCGATGGCAGCGTAGAACACATTGAAGGAAATGTAATCAATGTAGAAATCAGTAACCAGGTCTTTAGCCGCAGCTGCAAGATTGACCGCATCCAGGCTAATATGAATTCAAATTCTTTTACACAATAAAAACCATTTCAATCAATATCATGAAAAATCAACGCAACCTCCTGTTCTTGTTAATGATGCTGAGCTTCCTGGCCTGCAATTCTTTACAGCAAAAAGGTGAAGGTTCCGGGGATAAATCCATGGTAAAACCTTTGCAGCCAGACTCCCTGCTGCTCGGCGGGGTTTCGGATGCTCTTTGCTACTCGGGTTTCAGGAGCGGACAGCATCCCGACAGGGGCGATGGAGCGGTGAATCCAAGCTATGAAGAGATCCTTGAAGACCTGCAGATACTTGCCGGACAAACTCCTTTCAGGCTGATCCGTATGTACGACTGCGGCGAAAATACCCAACTCACACTGAGGGTTATTGAGGAAAATAAACTGGATTTCAAGCTGTTACTGGGAATCTGGCTTAGGGCCGAACTGAGTGCTCACGAAACCTGCGAATGGCTTACCGAACCCATTCCACAGGAAACCCTCGATCAAAATAAAATACTCAATGCTGCTGAAATTTCAGCAGGAATTGGACTTGCCAACCAGTACAGCGATATAATAGTGGCGGTGAATGTTGGCAACGAAGCCCTTGTTGACTGGAACGATCACAAGGTATCCACAGATTCCATTATTTCTTATGTGAAGCAGGTGCAAGCCGCAATTGTTCAGCCCGTTACCGTGGCCGACAACTACAAATGGTGGGCTGACCACGGGCAGGAGCTGGCCGGAGTGGTGGATTTTGTTTCCATACATACCTACCCGGTTTGGGAAGGAAAAGATATCGGGGAGGGACTCTCCTACACTATCGAAAATGTGGAGGAAGTGATGAAAGCGCTGCCAGGGGCACAGCTTGTAATCACCGAAGCAGGCTGGGCTACCACCGCTTCTGAATTTGGCGAGCGCGCCAGCGAGCCAAAACAAAAACAATATGTGGAAGAAATTTTGGCCTGGGCAAAACAAAACAACATCACAACTTTCCTTTTTGAGGCCTTTGACGAAGACTGGAAAGGCAATCCGGCCGATCCTTTTGGCGCCGAGAAGCACTGGGGAATTTATACCGTTGACCGGCGGCCAAAGCAGGTCATCGGGCTCTTTTCTTTGTCAAATCAGGAAAAATAGGGTGCTTTCGGGAAATCACTCAACAAATAAAAATCAGGAAAATGACAACAATAGCAGTAAAAGCAGCGGAATTGGGAAAAGCTAAAATAAACCAGAGCGACATAGTGCCGTTTGGACAAAAACTCGCTTTCGGATCGGGTCACCTGGCCAATCAGTTGTTTCCGGCTGCATTGGGTGTTTTTATGATAATTCTGGTGCTGGCGCTGAAAATGGATCCCTTCCTTGCCGGGCTGCTGGCAGCGCTTCCCCGTCTGATTGACGCCCTCACCGACCCCATCATGGGTTACATTTCGGACAACACAAAATCGAAATGGGGGCGACGAAAACCCTACATTCTTGTCGGAAGCGTCATGACAGGGTTGGTTTTTATGGTGATGTGGCAGTTATATCCTGAAAATTCCCAGACCTACAACTTCTTATATTTCCTGGTGCTTTCGATCCTCTTCTATGTTGGCTACACCATTTTTGCCACACCACTCATTGGCCTGGGATACGAAATGAGCCCGGACTATAACGAGCGCACCCGGCTGATGGCTGTGTCGCAGTGGATGGGGCAGATGGCTTGGGTGATTGCTCCCTGGTTCTGGGTAATCATCTACAACCAGAATTTGTACGAATCAGCGCCAGCCGGAGCACGAAACCTCGCCATCTGGGTGGGTGCACTTTGCACGATCCTCGGCATTATGCCGGCATTGTTCTGTAAAGAAATGGTGCTGCCCGATAATCAAAAATTCGCAAAACTCAACATGAAAGAGATGGCGGTGAACATGAAGGAGTTTTTCGTTGGCATCAAACAGACTATCTCGAGCAAGCCTTTTCTGCGACTTTGCGGAGCTACATTTTTCATTTTCAACGGATTTCAGACGGTGGCTCAGTTCGCCTTTTTCATCATCATTTTCTATCTTTTCCAGGGCGACACCACCGCAGCCGGTCACTGGCCCGCATGGTTCGGAACCGTGAGTGCATTGGCCACCGCTTTCCTGGTGATTCCGATAATAACAGTGATCTCGATGAAGGTGGGCAAGAAAAACGCTTTCATAATCTCCACGCTGATTTCGATGGTTGGCTACGGGCTGAAGTGGTGGGGTTTCAATCCGGCAAATCCCTACCTGATGTTTCTTCCGCTGCCCCTGATCTCCTTTGGAATAGGCGGGCTTTTTACCTTGATGATGTCCATGACTGCCGACGTATGTGACCTGGATGAACTGGAAAACGGATCGCGCCGCGAGGGAACATTCGGCGCCGTTTACTGGTGGATGGTCAAGCTGGGAACTGCCGTGGCTTTGCTCACAAGCGGCGCTGTGCTCAACCTGGTGGGTTTTGACAAGGATGCAACCGTGCAAACCACCGAAACCCTTACAAACCTGAGAATTGCCGACATTGTAATACCCGTGGTCACCGGTCTGCTCGCCATTATTGTAATGTGGAAGTACGACATTACACATCAGAAGGCCGATGAAATACGAAATGCACTGGTAAAAAAACGCGGTGAAGTTCAACATCATTAAATACCAATGATTGATGAGAAAATTTTACAGAAATCTACTTTTAGCAGCGATCATGATAACAACAGCAAGCTGCAGCAGGCAAGCAGAAAAGCTTAATGCTGAAGTATTTGAAACCTCAGCTGCCGGAAACAAACTCACCCAGCTCAATGAGTTTCCTGATGCTGACCCTCAGCTGGTCATCAGGATTCAGCCCGATCAGAAATTTCAGACCATAACAGGGTTTGGAGGTTCATTTACCGAATCATCCGCCTGGCTGCTCAACCAGTTGAGTAAAGAAAACCGCGAACTCATCCTGAGGGCCTATTTCGGGAATGAAGGCGCACGCTACTCACTCACCCGCACCCACATCAATTCCTGCGATTTTTCGCTTAGCAATTACTCTTATGCTCCTGTTGCCGGTGATAAGGCGTTGAAGCATTTCTCCATTGATGAAGATCGTGATGACATTATCCCGATGATTAAGGCTGCTATGGCCATTTCGGAGGAGGGATTCAAAATCATTGCATCGCCATGGACTGCCCCGCCCTGGATGAAAGACAACAACAGCTATGTAGGTGGCAAACTGCTACCCGAATATTATGAAAGCTGGGCTTTGTTCTTTTCAAAATACCTTGATGCCTACAAAAATGAGGGCATTGATATCTGGGGGATTACCGTGGAAAACGAACCGCTAGGCAACGGCAACAACTGGGAAAGCATGCATTACACCGCCGGCGAGATGGCCGATTTCATCAAAAACCACCTTGGGCCGGGGCTACGATCTGCCGGCCAAATGGTGAAACTGCTTGCTTACGACCAAAACCGCGGCGATGAACTGATAGAGTGGGCACAGGTAATTTACAACGACAGAGAGGCTGCTGCTTATGTGGATGGTTTTGCCATTCACTGGTATGCCAGCACTTACGACTGGTTTCCCGAATCGCTGAATTTCACCCACAGCCTGGCTCCTGAAAAATACCTCATCCAAACCGAAGCCTGCGTGGATGCTGAAGTTCCGCACTGGCAGGACGACGACTGGTACTGGCGCGAAGAGGCCACCGACTGGGGCTGGGACTGGGCATCGGATGACAAGAAACACTTCCACCCGAAGTACGTTCCCGTTTACCGCTATGCCCGCGATATCATCGGCTGCCTGAACAACCACGTAGATGGCTGGGTGGACTGGAACATGGTACTCGACAGGCAGGGCGGCCCTAACTGGTTCAAAAACTGGTGCGTAGCCCCGGTGATCGTTGATCCCGAAAAAGATGAGGTCTATTTTACACCACTCTATTACACCCTTGCACATTTCAGCCGGTTTATAAGGCCCGGCGCTGTAAGGATCGGATTTGAAAATCCCGATGAAACACTTATGGTAACAGCAACACAAAATCCGGACGGCTCGGTGGCGGTGGTCATCTTGAATATGACAGACAAGGCAAAAGATTTTTCGCTTGAATTGAATTCCAGATCAACAGAGGTCAGGATCAGTGCAAAGGCCGTGCAGACGATCATAATTCCATCATCAACAAATCAAAAAGCAAATGTTTAAACCGAAACCTATCATTGCGATCTTACTTCTTCTCTTTGTGGCAGTTTCATCCTGCAGCAACCAGCCGGAAAACAAAAATGCGGTTTCCGTTTCAGGCAGGCAGATATTGGTAAGCGGGACTCCCTTTTTTATCAAAGGCGTATGCTATCACCCTGTGGCCAAAGGCAGTAACAGCCGAGGTTTTGAACGGCTTTCCGAGGACATTGCTTTGATGAAGGAAGCCGGAATCAACGCAATCCGGGTTTACTCGCCGGTAGATGATCCTGCTGTTCTTGACCAGATACACGAGGCCGGGATTAAGCTGATCGTGGGTTTTGGCTACAATCAGAACGGTTATTACGATATTTTAACCGGCTCATTGCTGGAGTATGTCGAAAAATACAAAAACCATCCTGCCATCCTTTTCTGGGAACTCGGTAACGAATATAACTATCATCCAGAGTGGTTTGAAGGCGAATTGAGCAACTGGTACCGCGCCATGAACGATGCTGCGGTGAAAATAAAGGCAGCCGATCCTGGACATCCGGTGGCAACCGCTCACGGTGAATTGCCCGATTCGCTGGCGATGGCGATGTGTCCGGATATTGACATCTGGGGGATGAATGTTTACCGCTGGGATAATCCCGGAACAATTTTCGGCCAGTGGAGCTCCATCAGCGACAAACCGATGTATTTGTCGGAAGCCGGCGCTGACAGCTATATGACCGCAGCCGCTAACGGTTATGAGCAGGGAAGTAACCAATTGGCGCAGGCTGATGCGACTCGCAACATTTTAAAAGACATCTTCGAGGGTAAGGAAATCTGCTCCGGTGTGGCGCTCTTTGCTTTCAGTGACGAATGGTGGAAAGCCGGAAACAACGACACGCAGGACCCGGGTGGCTGGGCGCCCAACAGCAGCGGCGTACCTTACGACGGCGCCGCCAATGAAGAGTACTGGGGAATCGTGGATGTTGACAGGAACAAAAAACAGGCATTTGAGGTGGTGAAGGAGTTTTTTACCAAAAAACTAACTGATTAAAAATTACAAAAAACAAAAAGCAAAGCTCAAACAATAAACAAAATTAAAGCAGGAAATCAGGAAACAAGACATTAACCCTCATGGAAAAAACAGTTACAAAACTATCCATCACCGAAAAGGTTGGTTACGGGCTGGGCGACACAGCTTCCCACTTTGTGTGGGATATGGTGGGTTTCTGGATTCTGATTTTTTACACCGACACTTTTGGAATTTCAGCCGCAGCAGCCGGAACCATCATGCTGATAGCCCGTATCTGGGACATGGTGAGCGACCCCATCATGGGCATCATCGCCGACAGAACCAACACCCGCTGGGGAAAATTTCGCCCCTACATCCTCTGGATGGCGCTTCCTTACAGCGTTTTAGCCGTGCTAACCTTCACCACACCTGATTTTGGTACCACCGGAAAAGTGATTTATGCCGGCGTTACCTATTTTCTGTTGATGACCGTTTTTACCGCCATCAACCTGCCTTATTCTTCGTTAGGCGCAGTGATGACCTCAGATTCGTATGAGCGCGCCGGGTTGAATTCTTACCGATTTATCTTTGCTTTTGCAGGCCAGTTTGTTGTAACCGGAACTGCCCTCTACCTGGCCGATTATTTCGGAGGTGGCGACAATGCGAAGGGCTACCAATATACCCTGACATTGTTTGCTGTGGTGAGTTTTGCGCTATTCATGATAACTTTTAAAACTACCAGGGAAAGGGTTCAGCCGCCGCATGAGCAAAAGCAGAATCTCAAAGAAGACCTGAAAAATCTTTTCCGCAACCGTCCGTGGGTGATTCTCTTTTTTGTGGGAATCATCTCATTTATCATGTTTGCCATGCAAAATCTCGCCATTGCCTACTATTTCAAATATTTCATCGGTGATGAGCAGCAGGTACAGATGTTCAACATCATCGGAACGGTTGCGCTGATACTCGGTATTCCACTGTCGAAAACGCTTTCGCAGCGATTTGGCAAACGCAATGTTTACATGGCCAGTTCGCTGCTGTCGGGATTGTTTTTCATCCTGATTTACCTGCCAGGCAACAACAACATTTATTCGATTTACATTCTGAACATCCTGGCAAAATTCACCTATGCGCCGGCTGTACCTCTGCTCTGGACGATGCTGGCCGATACGGCAGATTACTCGGAGTGGAAAAGCGGCCGCCGTGCAACGGGTCTGGTATTTTCGGCTGCCACTTTTGCCCAGAAGGCGGGCTGGGGAGTTGGCGGTGCACTGGCCGGATGGATGCTCGCCCTTTACGAATTCGTGCCAAATGCTGAGCAAACCGTAACCACCATCACCGGTATAAAACTGATGGTTTCGGTATTTCCCGGAATCCTTTATATGTCGTGCGCTATTTTACTCTACTTCTATGCAATTGACCATCAGACCGTTCTGGTGATGCAGAAAGAGCTGGAAGACCGCAGGGCCAATGAATTGAAAAAAGATCATCAAAATTTATAAAACTTAATTATTCACACTTAAATTTACCTAACTATGAAGAAAATTCTATTCATCACCATCACTTTGCTTTTTGCTATTACTGCAATGGCGCAAAGTACTTACACCGTGAATTTTGAACCCGGCGGAGTTGGTGCAGGCTGGACCTGGGTTGTAACAGAGAATGGCACCAATCCTCCACTGGAGTTCGTTGCCAATCCGGTCATGGGCGGCATCAACACCAGCGCGACAGTGGCCAAATTTACTGCCAAAGCCGGTGGAAATCCCTGGGCGCTGACCTTTACCGATGACAATGGCGAATTTACGTTCGACGCCACCAACAAGATCGTCAAAATCATGGTGTACAAATCGAGAATCAGTAATGTGGGAGTGAAGTTCGAAGGCGCCACCGGTGCTATTGAACTTCTTGTACCCAATACTCTTATCAATCAGTGGCAGGAACTGACCTTTGATTTTACCGGTTCGATCGGAAAGAAATACAACAGGTTGGTTGTTATCCCGGATTTTCTGGCCAGAACCACCGACCAGATCGTTTACTTCGACAACATCCAGGTGCCTGACGGATTAATTACCGGGCCTTTGCCTGAGCCAACCACAGTTCCTCCGGCGCCAACACACAGCCAGGCCAATGTGATTTCCATTTACAGCGAATCCTACACCAACCTGGCCGGAACCAACTTCAATCCCAACTGGGGACAAAGCACTACTGTAACGGTGGACTATATGGTGGCAGGGAACAAAACGCTCAGATACCAGAACCTGAACTACCAGGGAACGCAGTTTACCAATCAGAATGTTTCGCTTTTCGACTATTTTCACCTCGATTTCTGGACGCCAAATGCCACATCGCTGCAGTTCTTTCTGATTAGCGCTAATCCTACATCAGAAAAGGCTTATACGCTCACCATCACTCCCGAAACCTGGGTGAGTGTGGATATTCCGCTGAGTTTTTTTACTCCGACTGTAAATCTCTCCAATGTATTTCAGTTTAAAGTAGTTGGAAACGGCACGGTATATTTCGACAACTGGTATTTTTGGAAAAACCCGACAGGATGGGCTGCAAATGCCACTTTGAGCGATCTTAAAGTGGATGGAACCACAGTACCCGGTTTTGCACCCAATGTATTGAGTTACAACGTGGCTTTACCTTATGGAACTACGGTTGTACCGGTGGTAACGGCTACCACCACCAACCCCGCTGCCACCCACGTAGTTAACGCCACGCCGGTACTTCCGGGAATAACTTCAGTGGTTGTTACCTCACAGGATCAATCAACAACCCTCACCTACAATGTCAACTTTACGATCATGAGCCCGGAGCCATCTACGGTTCCGCCGGTTCCCACCCACGCCGCCGAAAATGTCATCTCGATTTACAGCGATGCTTACACCAATGCTGCGGGAACCAATTTCAATCCCTTCTGGGGGCAGCAAACCATAGTAACGCTCGATTATATGGTGGCAGGAAATAAAACGCTGCGCTACCAGAATCTCAATTACCAGGGAACTGAAATTGTAAATCTGAATGTTTCGGAATACGAGTATTTCCACCTGGATTTCTGGACTGCAAATTCAACCAGCTTATTTTTCTTCCTCATCAGCCCTGGCTCTCCAGCGGTTGAACAGGAGTTTGCTTTAACCATTACACCTCAAACCTGGGTAAGCGTTGACATTCCGCTGGATGCATTCAGCCCGCCGGTCAACCTTGCAAATGTGTTTCAGTTTAAGGTAGAAGGCAATGGCGATGTGTGGTTTGATAACTGGTATTTCTGGAAAAGCCCTTCCGGTCCTGGCTCTGATGCCACTTTGAGCGATCTTAAAGTGAGTGGCACGACCGTTCCGGGATTTTCGCCGGCCATCCTTAGCTATTCGATGGTACTCCCCAGCGGCACAACCCAGGTACCGGTTGTAACTGCAACCACCACCGACCCACTGGCCACTCATGTTGTAAACAACGCAACATCACTCCCTGGCACAACCGCCGTTGTTGTCACTTCTGCCAATGGCACTGTAAATAAAACCTATTCGATCAATTTCACCGTGGCCGGGATGGTTCCGCAGTCGGATTACTGCGAAACAGAGGTATGGCATTTTGGCAACCCGGCCGAAGTCGCCTCTGCCATCTACCTGACGATCAACAACTCAGGCCCCAATTCGATGTTGGTCGAAATCGAATCGGCTACTGCGGATCCGGTTGACCTGCTGATAGTGGTTGGCGGAAGCGGCGCCACTATTTCGGAGGAAAACACCAGCATTCCCGGAAAAATCAGCCGCACGCTGACATGGGCAGGAACTCCTCCCGAGAATGTGATATTAAATATTCTGTGGAGCAAATTATCTTTCCCCGGCAACTGGCAATTGAGCCAGGCTAATATTGAAGTTCCATTTGCCGCAGTGTGTGTGGTGGTGGAACCCAAGCCTTACCTTGCTGTTGATGTGCAGGACAACTTCGAAAACAATGGCTACGCTACGGTGGCAGGCTGGAAATTCCAGGACGCCAACACTCCGGTGAATCTCACGATTTCGGCTGATCCTTTGAATCCTTCAAACAATGTGGCCAACTACAACCGTTCAGGAAATTTCCTATATACCAACGCATCGGTAGTGCTTGATCACCGGATGAATCTGACCAGCCGCAGAAGGTTTCAGATGAAGGTGTTTTTCCCTTCCTCAAACAATTATCAGGGTGATCTGACGCCAACTGCCGCTATCAAGCTGCAGAACAGCCTGCTCGGCGCCAACGCATGGACAACTCAGACGGAGATCATTTTGCCGGTAACCCAATTCAACCAGTGGGTGACACTCTCTTTCAATTTTATCACGGCAAAGGACAGCGTGAATTACGACCAGATTGTGATTCAGCTCGGCGGTGAAAACCACAACGTGCCCGCGCAATTCTATTTTGACGACTTCCGGCTTTTAGCTCCTCAGACAGGAATTGAAGCCAATTTCTCAGCAGCTCCGGTTTCGGGCTATGCACCTTTAACCGTCCAGTTTACCGATCTTTCCACAGGTTCGCCAAATACCTGGAGTTGGGATTTCAATGGCGATGGAGTGATTGATTCGCAGTTGAAAAATCCAACTTACACGTATCAGGCACCGGGCAATTACACTGTTTATTTGAGGGCGCAAATTCCGCCGTTTCTTTCGGATCAGATTACAAAGTATCATTACATCAGTGTATCTGAACTCATTTTGCCCGATTACATCTACACCGATTTTGATGATAATGTGAATGTTCAACTCTCCGGCTGGCCAAACAATCCTGTTGCAGTTGCCAATCCAAATCCTTCGGGGATAAATACCAGCGCCACCGTTGGCTCGTGGCAAAGGACAGGCGAGATGTGGGCAAATATTTACACCTTGCTGGATAACACGCTCAACTTCAGCGGTTCGTCAGTTTTTATGCTGAAAGCCCATGCGCCGATAGCATGCCAGGTGGTTTTCAAACTGGAAAACTCGATGAATCCTGCCCTTTTCATGGAGCGTTCGGCACAAATCACCAACCCCAACCAATGGCAGCAACTGATCTTCGATTTTGCCGGCGCCCAGTCTGACGTTTATGACCGGATGACCATTTTCTTCGATTTTAACAGCACTAATGATAACCTCTTCTATTTTGACGAACTGATGGGACCGCCACCCACCGGAATAGCGCTTTACAAACCTTTGCTCGCTGTGGATGTGCAGGATAATTTTGAAGACGACGGCTATGCTACCATCAATGAATGGTTTTTCCAGGATCCGGGGCTGATACCGCTGGTGGTTGTTGCCGATCCTGTGAATGCCGCCAATCATGTGGCTCAGTACAACCGTTCTGGAACTTTTGAATATGCCAATGCGCAGTTTATCCTCGATCACCGCATGAATCTGAGCGAACGCAACCAATTTGAGATGAAGGTCTATTTCCCGTCATCAAACAATTACACCGGCGCACTTTTACCCAAAATTGAGCTGAAGCTCCAAAACAGCCTGCTTGGGCCGAATGCCTGGACTACGCAGTCGGTTGCTTCGCACATTGTAAATGATTTCGACCAATGGCTCACGCTGGTATTCGATTTCGGCTTTGTTTCCGACAGAACCGATTACGACCAGGTAGTAGTGCAGTTTGGCGGCGAAGGCCACCTGGTGCCCGGTCTTTTCTATTTTGATGATTTCCGGTTACTGGACGCTGCACCGCTGCTGCAACAGGTGGTTAGCCTGCAAAGCGGGTGGTCAGGAATTTCAAGCTGGGTAGCTCCTGATAATACCAGTGTGGCAGAGATTTTTGCTCCCGTGGAAGACGATCTGATCATTTTGTACAACAATGAAGGGATTTACTACCCGTCGCAGGGAACCAACACCCTCGAAAACTGGGATGCACAAAGCGGTTACATCGTGAAAATGGCGCAACCTGCCGAGGTAACATTCACCGGGTCAGCCGCTGCCAGCGCCAATTATTCACTTGGCCAGGGCTGGTCAATCATACCGGTTACAAGCAGTTGCAATGTGGATGTCGCAGCCCTCTTCGGATCATTGAGCCAGGTGGTTATGGTTAAGGAGGTGGCAGGTTTGGGTGTATATTGGCCGCAAAATGCCATCAGCACGCTAAACACATTGATGCCCGGAAAAGCTTACTACATTTACTCAAGTGCACCCGTATCGTTCACATTCCCTGCATGTAATCCCTAATTGTCAAATCAACATTTAATTAATCATCAATAAATATCCAAAACATGCAGCAATGCATAGGATGAAAGGAAAACAATGACAAAACAACTTTCGGTACTGATAATAAGCGTAATGCTTGTAGCCATGACGCTGCATGTTTTTGGGCAATTTGTCCCGGTGGGGAGCGGTAGTTATACTACCGTTTTCCCCGGCGTGGATCCAGCCGGCCGCAATACCTATCCCTCCGGCACACCCTATCTGAGCGGCGCTGCTTCCGGAAAGCCCGTTCCCACCAACGACTGGTGGACGGCAGTGGCAAGAACAGGACAGTCGTCCAACCTTTTCAACTATCCATTTACGATGAAGACTACCAGTCAGGGGTTGGTGGTAACCTACATTCCCTTCGGCCCGATTGACGATATCCAGCCGGTGGTGGTGGGGGTATCAGGATTATCCGCAGGAAACACCACGGTTTCCGGTCATTCCGACTGGACGGTGACGCTCTCCTGGAATGATGGCACACGGCATTTTCAGACAACTTCAGGGGTCGGGATGCCATTTCTCTATTTCACCAAAAACCAAAGCGATGTGGCGAGGGTGACGGTGAATTCAGGAACGGTGACCAACTCGGGCGAAATGCTCATCATCACCGATGCCCGCAACGGCGCTGATTTTGCCGTTTATGCCCCGACTGGCAGCACCTGGACACAAAACGGATCGGTTTATACATCCACACTAAACGGGAAAAATTACTGGTCGCTGGCTTTTATTCCGCTTACTGCACCCAGCGTTCCCGCAGTTGCGCAGGAGTACAAGCAGTACGCTTACGTTTTTCCGGTAAATACCACTGCTGATTATAGTTACAACGAAAATACGGCTGTATTACGGACGGATTTTGAAGTGGAAACCGAAGTGAAAGAGGGCAGCCATACCAACATGCTGCTGGGGCTTCTGCCACACCAATGGGCTAACCTGGCTGCGGACTCGCCTGTCCCGGACAAATACAGCTACGCCGTTATCCGTGGCGAGATGAAAACCCTTGAGGGGAATAGTTTCAGCGTCGAAAATAAATTTCACGGCATATTGCCTACGCTGCCTTATGTTGACTTCTACAGCGAGGGTTTTTCGCCTTTTGCATTAACCGAAAAAATCGAAAGCCTCGAAAATTCGGTGATGGCCACCTGGACAGACTCTTACAACGAAGGTCAGGTTTTTAATCAGCTGATGCAAACGGCGCGGATAGCCGATTTGATGGGTAATATTGAATCGAGGAACAAGCTGCTGAGCACGATCAAAACGCGGCTGGAGAACTGGCTGAAGGCTGAACCCGGCGAGGTGGCATTTTTGTTCTATTACAACTCCACCTGGTCGGCGATGATTGGCTACCCGGCCGGTCACGGGCAGGACGGCGGGTTGAACGATCACCATTTTCACTGGGGATATTTTATTCAGGCGTGCGCTTTTGTGGCACAATACGAACCGGGCTGGGCTGCAAACTGGGGTGGTATGGTAAATCTCCTTGTCCGCGATGCAGCTTCGCCCAACCGCAACGACCCGATGTTCCCCTATCTGCGCAATTTCAGCCCTTACAACGGGCATAGCTGGGCCGATGGTTTCGCAGGATATCCAAACGGAAACAACCAGGAATCGAGCTCCGAAGCCATGGTGTTTGCCGCCTCGCTTATTCACTGGGGAACTGCAATTGGCGATGTCGCCATCCGCGATCTGGGCATCTATATTTACACCACCGAATACACCGGGATTGAAGAGTACTACATGGACATGCACAACCGCAATTTCCCGCCTTCGCAGCAGTATGCGCTGATTTCGAGGCTCTGGGGAAATGCTTTCGACAACCAGACCTTCTGGACCGGCGACATTGCAGCCTCTTATGGCATCGAAATTTATCCCATTCAGGGCGGCTCATTCTACCTGGCGCTGAATCCCGCTTACACCGAACTGCTCTGGAACGAGGTTGCGGCCAACACCGGCATCCTGAGCAACGATCCCAACCCGAACCTCTGGCATGACGAATGGTGGAAGTACCTTGCATTTATTGACCCTGAGCAGGCCATCGAAATGTATAACTCCTATCCCGACCGCGTTTTGAAGTTCGGCGTTTCGGATGCGCAGACCTACCACTGGCTACATGCCCTGAATGCGCTGGGAATTTTGAACCCGGAGATTACCGCAGATTATCCTATTGCCCTGGCATTCGACTCAGATGGCGCGACCAATTATGTTGCCAGCAACTACTCCAATCAGGCCATTACCGTTACTTTTTCGGATGGATTCCAGCTTCAGGTTCCGGCAAAGAAAATGGTAACCACACTTGATTGCGCCGTAACGGGGCAGATTGCCACTCCTTTCGCACAAGCTTACATCGGCGGAACGGTAAAACTGGATTTAAACATTACTGCCGGAACTCCCACAAAAGTGGAGTTTATGGATGGCTCAGCCTCACTGGGAACAGTGACTCAGCCTCCTTTTACTTTCAATGCCACCAACCTGCAGCTCGGGATTCACAGCTTTTATGCAAAAGTATTTGACGGCGAAAGGTTCAGCATCACCAACACCGTGAAAGTTCAGGTTGGCGACCAGTACGCTTATGGCGGCGCCACTCCCGTCCTGCCCGGAACCATAGAGGCCGGAAATTACGACTTCTACATCGGCGGTAAAGGGCAGAATATCACCTACTTTGACGCCACCTCCAATAACGAAGGCAACTACCGCACCGACGAGGCTGTGGATGCTTTTGCTACTCCTAACGAAGGCGCAACCATCGGTTATATTGCCTCCGGCGAATGGACGGAATACACCGTAAACGTAACCCAGGCAGGCTTTTACTCCCTTTCTTTCCGTTATGCCTGCGGGAATAACTCAGGGGGCGGCCCGTTTCATCTCACTTCGGATGGAAAGGTTTTAACCGGCCCGATTTCGGTTACTTCCACCAACGGTTGGGATGTCTGGGCAAGCAAAACCGTGAACGGACTGCCGCTGACACCCGGCGAGCAGGTGATTAAACTGAACTTTAGTTCGGGGGAACTGAACCTGGGCAAAATGACCTTTACCCGCACTGGTGATCTGAATTTTACCTATCCGACAGCCCATGCCGGTAATGATTTCAAAGTCATACTTCCGAATAATTCCGGAGCGCTGGACGGTTCTGCCAGCACCGAATCGGGCGGGAATGCACTCACATTTGCCTGGACACAAAACTATGGTCCTTCAGTGGCCACAATCTCAAATCCATCGGCAGTAAATCCTTCAATTTCCGGGCTTGTTGAAGGAATGTACAGTTTCAGGCTGAAGGTTACCAACCCCGGAGCCCGCACCGACACCGACGATGTGCTCGTAATGGTAACACCATTCCAGAATGCCCCGCCGGTGGTTGCTTTGATTTCGCCGGCCAACAACGCCGTGTTTACTGAGGGACAACCGGTTACGATTTCAGCCTTAGCCAGCGATTTTGACGGAACAATCCAAAAAGTTGATTTCTTCAAAAACGACATTTTCATCAGTTCGGTAACTGCACCGCCATACACCATCCAATGGTCGGACACGCCGGGAAGCTACAATATCACGGCAAAAGCCACCGATAACGAAGGAGCGGTTGGCACTTCGCAGATGGTTCATGTAACCATTTCGCCGATCATGCTTTGCACCGGAACCTCCACCGAAGCCTCACAGGGCACCTTCACCGACGGCTACAACTGGTCTTATGAAACCGTAGGAACCAATGTCATTGTGACCTTCGAACTCATTGACAACAAGCCCGGTGTGGTGGCTTACCTTTGGCAGCAAAGTCCATTTATGGAATTTCCCATGACCCATGTCAGCGGCCGGTTATTTACTTATACTCTCGTTGGCCAAACTATGGGCGAAACCATAACGTATGCCTGCAAATTCGCCTTTGCCGGTGGAATGGCGGTTACAAAGTACATTTCCTACGAAGTGGGCAGCAACTGCACCTCCCTGGTGATCGGCCAGCAATTGGCAGAGCCGCTGGTTATCTATCCAAATCCTGTAACAGATGAGTTTTCCATTCAAAATATCAGCCTGGAAACTGAAATGACCATTGTTGATCTATGGGGAAAGACAGTGCTTCATCAGCCAACGGTCTCGTCAGGCGATAAAATTGATGTAAGTCATTTGAAAAGAGGAATTTACTTCATCAAAATTCGTGAAAACGAAAACTTCAGGATCACCAAGATGATACGGCAGTAAATTTTCAGGGAATTATCTGCAAACAATTAATAATCAAATATTTGCCTTAGCAATAAAACAAACTTTAGCTGAAATCAAATCAAACTTAAATTAACTAATATGAGAACACTCTTTAGCTTTTTGGCCTTGATGATACTTGCTGCGAATCTTAATGCGCAATACATCTACAACGATTTTGACGGCAACCAGAACGAGCCTTTTTCCGGCTGGCCAAATTCTCCCGCAATTGTTGCCAACCCCAGCCCATCAGGCATCAACACATCGCCAAACGTTGCCCAATGGGAGCGTTCGGGCGAGCAATGGGCACACGTTTATGCTGTGCTTCCCGGCAAAATCAACTTCACGACCGGTACAATTTTCCGTGTCAAAGCCTACTCTCCCATTGCCTGCCAGGTGCTTTTCAAACTGGAGGATAAAACCAACGGCGGGATTTTTACCGAAGTAATGGGAACCATCACCACTCCTAATCAATGGGTGCAACTGGAGTACAATTTCCCGAATGCGCAAAGCGGCGTTTACGACAAGATCGTGATTTTCTTTGATTTTGCCGTAACCACCTCCAACACCTTTTATTTTGATGAAGTTACCGGTCCATCCTACGCCGGCGCGGTGGAACCCAAGCCCTACCTTGCTTTGGATGTTCAGGACAACTTTGAAAACAATGGCTGGGGAACAATAACCAACTGGAATTTCCAGGATCCTGAACTTGTTTCGCTGCAGATTGTCAACGATCCGGTAAACCCCTCCAATCACGTGGCCAATTACACCCGTTCAGGAAATTTTGAATGGGCCAATGCGCAGTTTATCCTCGAACACCGGATGGATCTGACCATGCGCAACTCTTTCGATTTACGTGTTTATTTCCCATCGGCCAACAATTACACCGGCGCACTTACACCAACGGCCGCCATTAAACTGCAGAACAGCCTGCTCGGTCCCAATGCCTGGACAACGCAGACGCAGGTGCTGCTGCCGGTAACACAGTTTGACCAATGGGTTACCCTCAATTTCAACTTCAGCCAGGTGGCCGACAGTATGAACTACGACCAGGTGGTGATCCAGTTTGGCGGGGAAGGGCATCTTGTGCCGGGGCAGTTTTATTTCGACGACCTGCAGCTTTTAGGAGCATCCGGAAATGGCACCCTGACCTTTTTCCCTGTCAACGGCGCTGTGAATGTGCCGGTAAATGTGAACCCGCAACTCAACTTCAGCGTGCCGGTAACGATGGCTGACGGATCAGCCATCACCAACGGAATCATACCCTCGATCGTAACTTTTAAAAAGGGCAGCCAGACAGGCCCCGCTGTTCCTTTCACCGGAAGCATCAACGCCCAGAAAACGCAGATCACCATTGACCCAACCGCTGATCTCGACGGCAGTTCAGTATATTACCTTGCGCTGAATAACCTTGTGATCCGCTACGAAGGCGCCGACCTGATTCCCGGTCAGAATATCACTTTCACCACGGCTATCGCCGCCAAACCTTACCTGGCGCTTGATGTTCAGGACAATTTCGAAAATAATGGCTGGGGAACCATCACCACCTGGGTGTTCCAGGATCCGGATTTACTGCCGCTGCAAATCGTCAACGACCCGTTGAACCCTTCAAACCATGTGGCCAATTACACCCGTTCGGGAAATTTCGAATGGGCTAATGCGCAGTTTATCCTTGCCCACCGGATGGATCTGACTGAACGGAACACCTTTAAATTGAAAGTTTACTTCCCTTCGGCCAATAATTATACGGGCGCTCTGACCCCGACAGCTTCGATGAAACTGCAAAACAGCCTTCTGGGAGGGAATGCATGGAGTACCCAAACTGAAGTGATCCAAGTCGTAGCTGCCTTTGACCAGTGGACGGAACTTACTTTCAATTTTGGAATGGCAGCCGACAGCATGAACTACGACCAGGTAGTGATTCAGTTTGGCGGTGAAGGTCATTTTGTCCCTGGGCAGTTCTATTTCGATGACCTTGAACTTCAGCAGGGCTCAGCAAATGGGGTGCTCACCTTCTTCCCTGCTAACGGAGCCACCAACGTCAGCGAAAACGTACAGCCGCTGCTTCAGTTTTCGGTACCTGTCGAAATGGCCAACGGCAACCCTATAACACCGGCAACCATCCAGCAGGCAGTGAGTATAACTGTGGGTAATCCCGGTGGAACACCAGTTGCATACAGTGGTCAGATCAACAGCCAAAACACAGTAATCACTCTCATACCGGAAAGCAACCTGCTCAACGGCCAGGTTTATTATGTAAACCTTGCCAATAATGTGATTCGCTACCAGGGTGGCGACCCGATACCAGCGCAAAGCAGCAGCTTTACTACTGCGCCGGGGCAAAAGCCTTACCTTGCCCTCAACGTGCAGGATAACTTCGAGAATAACGGCTGGGGAACCATCACCAACTGGATGTTCCAGGATCCTGAGATGTTGCCGCTGAACATAATCACCGATCCTCTGAACAGCGCCAACCATGTGGCTAACTATACCCGCTCGGGCAACTTCGAATGGACCAACGCTCAGTTTATCCTTAACCACCGGATGAACCTCACCGAACGACATATTTTCGAGCTGAAAGTGCTGTTCCCATCCACCAACAATTACACCGGAGCATTGGCCAAGACGGCTTCCGTTAAGCTGCAAAACAGCCTGATGGGACCAAATGCCTGGGCGAGTCAGACCGAGATAGTGAATCAGGTCGTACAATTGGATAACTGGGTGACCCTACAGTTTGATTTTGCTGCTGCAGCCGACAGCATTAACTACGATCAGATTGTGGTGCAACTGGGTGGCGAAGGGCATTTTGTTCCGGCCCAGTTCTATTTTGACGATTTCGAGCTGAAGCAAATTGTTGGTATTCAATCAAATGTAAAACAGGAAAGCGCTATTTACCCCAATCCCGCCTCAGACTACTTCACGATAAATGGCATCGAAAACATCAGGCAAGTCGTTGTGAAAAACAGCGCAGGCCAGGAGGTCATTCGCCAAAATGCAGATCAGGCGGTGGTCAATATTTCGGCGCTGCAAAAGGGGCTTTACGTGGTTTTCGTCCTCAATGCCAGTAACCATCAGCAGGTATTCAAACTTATCAGGCAATAATTCGAATCAGTTTTTTTATCTAATAAATTCATTTTTTAATCACTAAAATTTTCACACTATGAGAAACTTTTATCTTGCTCTTGTGCTGGCAATCTTTGCAGGTAACCTGATTGCCCAAAGCACGCACACGATTGATTTTGAACCGGGAGGAACCGGCGCCGACTGGACCTGGGTTGTTGTGGAGAATACTGATAATCCTCCACTTGAGTTTATTGCCAATCCGGTGAGCGGCGGCATAAACACATCTGCAACTGTTGTCAAGTTTACCGCCAGGCAATATGGAAATCCCTGGGCGTTATGCTTTACCGATGGCGACGGGGTTTTTACCTTCAACGCTTCCAACTCGACGGTAAAAATCATGGTCTATAAATCGAAGATCAGCAACATTGGGATGAAATTCGAAGGAATGAGCCCTCCAATCGAAATTCTTGTCCCCAACACCCTGATCAATCAGTGGGAGGAGATTACCTTCAATTTTTCGGGGGTAATCGGAAACACCTACAACAGGATTGTTGTGATTCCTGATTTTGATTTTGCACCAAGAGGTGGCGATGTCATCGTTTATTTTGACAACATCCAGGCGCCCGACGGAGTAACAGTTCCACCTCCTGCAGAGCCAACCACTGCCCCCCCTGTGCCAACTCATGCTGAAGAAAATGTAGTTTCAATCTATTCAGAGGCTTACACCAATGTTCCCGGAACCAACTTCAACCCCAACTGGGGGCAATCCACACAAGTAACTGTGGATTATATGGCTGCCGGAAATAAAACTCTGCGCTATATGAACCTCAACTACCAGGGAACCCAATTCGGCTCCAATCAGAATGTTTCTGGGTACGAGTTCGTGCATGTTGATTTCTGGACAGCCAATTCAACATTGCTTAGGTTTTTTGTCATCAGCCCAGGTCAGGAAACTTTCTATACTCTGCCAATCACACCGGAAACATGGGTGAGTGTGGATATTCCTTTAACCCACTTTGTTCCGCCGGTAAACCTTGCCGATGTCTTCCAGTTCAAGGTAGATGGCAACGGAACCGTGTTCTTCGACAACTTATATTTCTGGAAAAGTGATTACAATCCTTTAGCAGACGCATCTTTGAGCGATCTGCAGGTGGACGGTACAACCGTTCCGGGATTTGCACCAAATATTTTGAGCTACGATGTTGAATTGCCATTCGGCAGCGTGGATGTTCCTGTAGTTACTGCTACTACAACCAATCCCAATGCGAGTCACGAAGTGTTTCCCGCAGCAGCATTGCCCGGAACCACCGAAGTAGTGGTTACTGCAGAAGACCGTGAAACCACACAAACCTACGCGGTGAATTTCACTGTTGCTGGCCCGGTTCCCACATCAGCCTACTGCGAAACCGAAGTGTGGCATTTTGGCAATCCTGCCGAAGTAGCCTCAGCTATTTACCTTACTATCAGAAATCTTAATGCTTCCTCAATGCTTGTAGAGGTTTCATCAGCAACCAACGACCCTGTTGATTTGCTGATCGTAACCGGCGGAAGCGGCGCAGCCATTTCGGGTGAAAACACCACCGTTCCCGGAAAAATCAGCCGCATTTTGTCATGGGGCGGAACTCCTCCGGAAAATGTCACCTTAAACGTTTTGTGGAGCAAAGAATCATTCCCTGGCAATTGGATGCTGATTCAAGGCGAATTCACCGTTCCTTTTGCAGCCATTTGCGAACCCACAGGCCCAACCACGGTTGTTTTCAAAGTTAATATGTCCGAATATGCCGGTTCGTTTGGCAATGTCTATGTTAGTGGCAGTTTCAATGGCTGGTCTGGTGATGCGAATATCATGTCTGATCCTGATATGGATGGAGTTTATGAAGCTGAGATCGTGCTGGAAAACGGTACTTACGAATACAAATTCACCCTCGACAACTGGAGTGGTCAGGAACAATTCACCGGTGGAGAACCATGCACGGTTACTGCAGGGCCTTATGTGAACAGGGTTCTCACAGTTACCGGATCGGCAGTATTACCGGCATTTTGCTGGAACAGTTGCTACGCTTGCGGCGAAGAACCTCAGCCAAAAAATGTCACCTTCCGTGTTGATTTGAAATATTTCAGCGGAAATTATTCAAATGTATATGTAAGTGGAAACTTCAATGGATGGTGCGGCAACTGCAACCAAATGACCGATCCGGATATGGACGGAGTTTATGAAATCACACTTCCGTTGATGGATGGCATGTACGAGTATAAATTTACGATGAACAACTGGGCTATCCAGGAAGAATTTATGCCAGGCGAACCATGCACCCTGACAACTGGTCCTTACACCAACCGCGTGTTGATAGTTGATGCCGATGTTATACTGACAGCCGTTTGCTGGAACAGTTGCGACATTTGCCCCGACTATTTAGCCGGCTGGACTGGTATTTCGAGCAACGTAATTCCAATTGACAGAATGGCTCTGGAAGATCTTTTCGAGCCAATCATTGACGATATGGTCATCCTGCTTTCGAACAGCGGAATTTTCTGGCCATCGCAAAACATCAACACCATCGGCAACTGGGATACCTACAAAGGTTACAAAGTGAAATTCTCCTCGGATGTCAACTTCGAATTTACCGGCACACCGCTTACCGACAGAACGGTTAGCTTCCAGCCGGGAACCTCTTTTGTACCTGTGCTGAGCGAAGAACCAGTCAGCGTTACCGACGTAGTTGCACCTCTCTACCCTGCCATTGACTTTATGTTCGACATCAGGAACGGGCTGATCTACTGGCCATTGGGCGGAATTGTCCCAGGTGTACCTTATGCGCTCGAAACACTTTATCCCGGATTTGCATATCTGACCAGGTTTGCTCAACCTGCTACAATCAATTTTGGCCTGGTGCCACCAAAATCAACCTCCACAAATCAACCCAAAGCGCTGGTGAATGCTACCACCTGGAATGATGTGGCTTCAACCGGCGTGCAGCACATCATTTCGGTGAATGCTTCTCAACTTGTCCACGGGGATCTTCTTGGCGTTTTCGATGCTAACGGAATCTGCACCGGAATGAGTTATTACAATGCTGAAAGCAACATTTTACCGCTGGTCGTTTATGGAAATGACATCACTACAACTGCAAAAGATGGACTTGGTGAAGGTGAACAGATGTCGTTCAGAATCTTCAGGAATAGCGCCGAAATAATGGTTACGCCGATATTTGACCAAACTTTGGCCAACAGCGACGGAACTTTCGCCGAAAACGGCCTCTCCATCATCACCGGATTCAAGATGGGAGCTACCGGTGTTGAAACGCCTCAAGCCGCTTCATTCAGTGTTTATCCCAATCCGGGCAAAGGCATTTTCACCATCGGAACTGATGTTGAAGGCAGCTACAACCTGGTGGTTACCAATATCCAGGGACAGCAGATTTATTCGGCAAACCTGAATGGCAAAACTACTATCAACCTTACCGATCAGGCCAAAGGAATCTATTTCCTCAGGCTCTCTGATGCAAACCACACTTCAGTAACCAAGATCGTAATTGAATAATATCCAATAGGATGCAGGAGACTTACCGGATATTTCCGGTTAAGTCTCCTCTTCAGCAGAAAGCGTTCAAAACAAACAGGTAATGGGGTATGCATCAGCAAAATTGGGTTGCATACCCCATTATTTCTTATTTCGCGCATGAGTAAAAGGCTGCAATAATGAAATGTAAAAAAACTATCCTGGCGTTTCTGTTAATGATGGCACTTGGCGCCAGCGGGCAAACCATTCATATTACTGGGTATCCGGTTTTTGGCGAACAAGGCCAACTGAGTGGAAAGGCTGAGGTCACAAACCCGCTAACCTGGAGTGTTGCCTGTTATGTTTTTGTTCAGGAAGCCGGTGGCTGGTGGGGGCCAAAGCCCTCCACAATTCAGCCGCTAACGCCATTGCAGCCTGATGGTAGTTTTTCCGTGAATTTCATTTCAGGTGGGTACGATCATTTTTGCACCGGATTTTTTGTCTGTCTCTGGCCAAATTCCAATCCTGCGCCACCCTTTATTGGGGGTGGAAATTTGCCGGCCTCGATGTTAAACCAGCCTCACTACATTGCGGAACGGCCTCACGGAAGTAAGCAGCTTTTCTGGCCCCGACCCGAAGATGGCTGGGTGATTAAAGAGACGTTTAATGAAATTCCCATTGGACCAGGCGAAAATCTCTTTTCCTCATCGCCTGAAAATGTCTGGATTGACAACCAAAACCGGCTACATCTCAAAATTACCCATCAAAACGGGTACTATCGCTGCAGCGAGATTATTGCCGATACTTCGTGGGGCTATGGTAAGTACTACTTCGTTTACGAAAGCAACCCCAACATCCTTGATATCAGGTCGGTATTTGGTTTTTTCACATGGGATTCGTTCAGCCCACTGGCGCCCGAACCGGAAAATTTCTACCGCGAAATTGACTTCGAATTTTCGCGCTGGGGCAATACCGGCGACCCCACCAATGCGCAGTTTGTCATCCAGCCGTGGGAACCACAGGGAAACCTGCTCAGATACAACGCAGGCACATCTGCCGGCACCATCCATTCGTTTGCCTGGTACAAGGATTCGGTGGTTTTCGAAAGCCGGAAAGCCGACTCCACCATGATTAAAAAATGGGTGTACACCGGAAACGACAATCCTAAACCGGGCAAGGAAAACATCAGGATCAATCTCTGGCTCACAAGCCAGTCGCCGGCTGTTAATGACGAAGTTATCCTTTCTGACTTTGGTTTCCGGTATCATCTCGATGCGCCGGCTAATGTGGAAGCATCCAGATGTGACAGCAACAATATTACAATCAGCTGGAATGCTACGCCGGGACATTTTTACAAGGTTTACCGCTCAGATAATCCTCAGTTCGACAGCGCGGTTCCTATTCATAATGAATGGATTTCATCTGGTTCATTCATAGATGAAAACCCGGAGCCCGAAAAGTGGTTTTACTATGCCGTGCGTTCCGCCGACAATGCTGACGGATCAAATATAAACGGCTATACTTCAAATTATTCAGCCATTGATTCAGGCATTGTCTGCCAAAATATGCTGGTGACGATTCCTGCTGGCTGGTCGGGGATTTCAGGATTCATTGAGCCAGTCGAAACCAGCCTCGAATCCCTGTTTGGCTTTATGGGCAACGATCTTGTCATCATCCAAAACGATCATGGTACTTATTACCCTGCAAACGGCATTAATACGCTCGTAAACTGGAATTATCAGCACGGCTATCTCATCAAAGCCAACGCCACGTCCAGTCTCGATTTACAAGGTATTTCAGAAATTGACCGGACAATTCTGCTCCATTACGGCTGGAACTTAATCCCTGTTTTATCGCCATGCGAAGTAAGTTGCAATGCGCTTTTTTCTTCTGCAGCTGTGGTGATTGTCAAGGAAGTGGCAGGGATCAGATGCTGGTGGCCGGAAATGAGCATTTCAACACTCTATTCATTGAAACCGGGTAGCTCTTATTATATTTTCGTGACTGGCGAAACAACAATCACATTTCCAACATGCAAATATTCAAGTAATTAACAAGATTTGTTGAAAAATGTACCATGGTTTATTATCTTTGCACGGATTTGATTTTTTCATCAGAAGGAGGCTAATCTTTGATTTCGATCTAAAGGAAATTTCAGATCAGCGGGATTTAGGTTAAATAGGCCTTAACATTTCAGAATCAGCAATTTGACATGAATTTTATCATAAATTTTATCTATAAACAATTCAAATTTAAACCGTTATGAGACACATTTACATTGTTTTACTGGTGATGCTGTTTTCAGCTTTTGCCAATGCGCAGTACATCTACACCGATTTCGACGGAAATCAGAACGAAACCTTCAGCGGCTGGCCCAATGCGCCGACCGTAGTCGTTAACCCCGATCAGTCTGGTATCAACACCAGCGCCAACGTTGGTCAATGGGTGCGCTCCACCGAGCAGTGGGCACACGCTTACATAATCCTGAGCGACAAAATCAACTTTGCCACCGGCAACACATTCAAAATGAAAGCCTGGTCGCCGATAGCGTGTAACTTCCTTTTCAAACTGGAAGATAAAACCAACGGCGGCATATTTATAGAGGTTCAGCAGGCTATTTCGACCCCCAATCAATGGGTGGAACTAAATTTTAACTTCACCGGCGCAGCATCCGGAACTTACGATAAGATCGTGATTTTCATGGACTTTGCCACTACAACCGACAACACCTTTTATTTTGATGATGTCGAAGGCCCTTCATACGGTTCGGGCGCCGGACCAACCGGCGCTCACATTTACAACGACTTCGACGCCAACCAGAACAATGTTTTCAGCGGCTGGCCAAATGCTCCCGAAAGCATCATCAACCCGGATCCTTCAGGGCTTAACACCACCGCCAACGTTGGCAAATGGATACGCACCACCGAAACGTGGGCGCATATGTACACCGTGCTGGACGGGAAAGTGAACTTTGCCACCGGGGATAAATTCTATCTAAAAGTCTGGTCACCCATTACCTGCAATGTTCTTTTCAAACTTGAAGACCAGGCAAACGGCGCTACTTTCGTTGAAGTAAGCCAACCGGTGGCTGTTGCCAATGAATGGGTTCAGCTGATGTTTAATTTTGCCGGCGCGCAATCGGGGTTGTACGACAAAGTGGTGATTTTCCTCGATTTCATGGGCAGCGCAGACAATACTTTCTTCTTTGATGATATTCAGGGACCAGAATACAGCACCGGCCCCGGCCCATGGACACCCTACATTTACACTGATTTTGACGCTAACCAGAACGTAACTTTCACCGGCTGGCCAAATGCACCTGAACTTATTGCCAATCCTGATCCGACTGGGCTCAACACCAGCGCCAACGTGGGCAAATGGATGCGTACGACCGAAACCTGGGCACACATGTCCACAGTGCTTGATGGAAAAGTAGATTTTACCACCGGCGATAAGTTCTTCCTCAAAGTTTGGTCTCCCATCACCTGCAACGTCCTTTTCAAACTCGAAGACCAAGCCAACGGAGCCATTTTCAAGGAAGTAAGCCAGCCTGTGGCCACTGCCAATCAATGGGTGGAACTCACTTTTGATTTCTTCGGTTCGCAGTCAGACCTTTACGATAAAGTGGTGATTTTCCTTGATTTCATGGGCAGCGCCGACAATACATTTTATTTTGATGATGTTGCAGGCCCGCAATGGGGTGGCGGTGGAACTGGTACACAGGTTACTCTGCCGGTGACTTTCGAAGATGAAACCGTGAACTACGCCCTCACCGACTTTGGCGGAAACGCTTCCGAAATCGTAGTTGATCCTACCAACGCCAACAACATGGTAGCCAAATCCATCAAAACTGCCACCGCCGAACTCTGGGCAGGTACAACCGTTGGAGGCACAACCGGTTTTCCGACACCCATACCTTTCGAAGCCGGCTCAACAACAATGTCGGTCAGGATCTGGTCACCAACCTCCGGAACCCCGATGCGCCTTAAAGTAGAAGCCGCCAGCGACCCAACCATTAGCGTTGAAACAGAAGCGGTTACTACTGTGGCCAGCAATTGGCAAACCCTGGTGTTCGACTTCAGCAATGAAGCAACCGGAACTGCCCCGCTCGATTTATCCAAATCCTACAACAAGGCATCTATCTTCTTCAACTTTGGCACAACCGGTGCACAGGCAGGCGAACAGACCTACTACTGGGACGATATGGAATTTACGGGCACAGGTCCTGTGGTGAAACCTCTGGCTGCCAATGACGTACAGGAAAATTTTGAAAACGACGGTTACAGCACTATCCCCGAATGGAAATTCCAGGATCCCGATCTCAATGCACTACCAGTTATCGTTGACCCGCTGAATGCGCAGAATCACGTTGCGGACTACATACGTTCGGGAAATTTTGAGTGGACCAATGCTCAATTCATCCTCAATCACCGCATGGATCTCTCCGAAAGAAATAAATTCCAGTTGAAAGTGCTCTTCCCGTCATCCAACAACTACACTGGCAACCTCACACCCACTGCAGCCATGAAGCTCCAAAACAGCCTCCTCGGCGGCAATGCCTGGACAACACAAACCGAGATCAAACTCACCATTGAGCAGTTTGATGCCTGGGTAACCCTGCAGTTCGATTTCAGTGCGATTGCCGACAGCGTTAATTACGACCAGATCGTGATCCAGTTTGGCGGTGAAGGTCATTTTGTGGCCGGCCAGTTCCACTTTGATGATCTGAAACTTCTGGAAGCAGGAGCTTCAGTTAACGATCAGCAAATCAATTCTTTCGACCTCTATCCCAATCCGGTCAGCGATCGCTTTGCGATTGGGGGCGTTGAGGGAGTTGCTGCCGTTAAGGTTTACAACATCCAGGGACAGTTGGTGATTTCAGAAACCGGAAATATCTCCACCCTGAATGTTTCGCAACTCAACCGCGGGGTTTACCAGGTGGTCGTAGAAAATCAGAAGGGTGAACGCTTTATTGCCAAGATGCTCAAAATCTGATTTTTGAGAATCTGACAAACTGAATTCTGAAAGAGGGGATAAAATGGATTCCTTACCATTTGTCCCCTCTTGTTTTTTGGTAGTCTTGTATTTTTGCCCATTACTTATCAAATAAAAATTTATCTCAAAATACTGTATTTCAATTATTTATCAAATGCAAAGAATCAAAATATCACAATCAGGGCCTGAGTTTTCCCGAATTTCACTGGGACTTTGGAGGCTGGCCGAATGGCAGATGACCACATCCAGGCTTACCAGTTTTATCGAAGAGAACCTCAATTTGGGAATTACAACCTTCGATCATGCCGACTTTTATGGAAACTATACCTGCGAGGCCTTGTTCGGAGCAGCGCTCGCCGAAAAGCCCTCTCTCCGGCAACAAATGGAAATCGTAACCAAATGCGGAATCAAATTTCCTTCGGTTAACCGGCCTGAAAACCGGTTTCATGGCTACGACACATCGAAAGAGCATATCATACGGTCGGCAGAAAAATCATTGCAAACCCTTCGTACCGATTACATTGACGTTCTGTTGATCCATCGTCCCGACCCGCTGATGGGTGCTGATGAAATTGCAGAAGCGTTCCTGAAGTTGAAATCTGAAGGAAAAGTACTTCATTTTGGCGTTTCCAATTTTCTTCCGCATCAATTTGATCTATTGCAGTCACGGCTCAATTTCCACCTGGTTACCAATCAGATAGAGGTTTCGGTTCTCTACACCGAGCCTTTTTACAACGGCATGCTCGATCAATGTCAGCAAAAGCGGATCAGCCCGATGGCATGGTCGCCGCTGGCTGGAGGGCGCATCTTTACCGGAAATGGCGAGCAGGAGCAACGGGCAAGAGGCGAAATGGCCAGGGTCGGAGAAGAGTTGGGCGGCGCATCTTCCGATCAGATTGCGCTGGCCTGGCTTTTGAAACATCCCTCCAGTATTATCCCTGTAATCGGCACCAGCAATATACACCGCGTTAAAAGCGCAATAGCCGCCACGAGTCTCGAATTATCCAGGGATCAATGGTTCAGGATACTGGTTGCATCGGAAGGGCGGCCAGTAGCGTAATTTATTCATTTGGCAGGAAAAATTACTGTGCCAGCGTAAAGCGCAGGGTTATACCGCCGTTGGTGGTTGAGGTGCGGTATTGCGAAGAGACAAATGGGTTATTGGTAACCTTATCGAAAAAGACCCTTATGTTAAGCCGCTGATTGACTGTGTATTCTGCAGAAAGATTGATGGATGTAACCTTCTGCCCGGAAGAAACCTGGTTAATATCCTCTTCGATTCTCCTTAGAACGGTTTTGTTGGATTTGATCGAAAAGTCGGCTCTGATGTTGAGATCACTTTTCACATTTTGCCGCGTTCCCTGCCCACCGCCTGTAGTTGAACGGATGCCAAACTGCACCTCTTTGAACCGGTAGCCTAAACCTACAACATATTCGTTGGTGCTGACTTCAGTTAATTGATTGTTGACAAACCCCAGAGAGAGGTTTCGGGCTTTCTTGATTTCAAACTTGGTCATCAGGCTGTTGATCCAGTTCATGTCGAAGGAGATCAGCGGATTGAACTGCTCGATGATGCTTACCTGTGCGATGAGGTACTCGTGAATGTAGTTGTTGTTGTTGTCGAGCGCTCTGGGAGCATCGTTAAATTCGCGGTAAAGCAGGTTGCTCTGGAATGAACTGACATTGTAATTGCTTCGGTAGCCGTGGGTGAGGGTGAGCGACCGGAGGAACTTGCGGAAGGGTTCGAGCCTCGAAAGGCCGTTGTAGGTCACACGCCAGTTGAGCATCGGGATGTCTGGCATAGGATTGAGCTTGTAAGAACCGGCGCTTTTACCGGTATAGGCTGAAAGGAAGCTGAACAGTAGCACTTCCTGTTGCGACGAGCCGTATCCTTCCGGGAAACCAGTCGAATCCACCACATTGCCACTCCAGTTGGGATTGGCGTTGGCAAGCCGGAAGGCAATTTCCAGCCGGTTGTTTTTCAGCTGCTCAAAATTGACATTCTGATCCTTTTCATTGTCTTTTTCCCAGGCAGTTCCCCAGGTAAGGATTGACATGCTGAAACTGCCCTGTTCCTGGGGTGAGTAAGAAGCAAAACTGCCATTTGCGTCAGCTTTGAAATACTCCTGGTGCAGGAGTGAGTAGGTCCGGTCGGCGCTTAGCTCGATTTTCAGGTCGGTGAAAGGCTCGATGTTTCCCCTGAAATTCAGTTGCTCGTTGAACTTGGTGATGTAGGCTGAGTTGAGTAAGGTATCTGCTGTCAGCCAGTTGTTGGTAACTGCGCGGGGTCGGATGTCTTGCTGGCTTCCAAAGATAAAACCGGCTCCCGGGGCATTTTCCGACCAGTTGTTTCCGATATATCCGGCCTCGGGGATAAAGCCTGGCAGGAAAGTTCCGTTGCCCTGCGAATAGGCCAGCGACGCCCGCTTGAAACTTGTTACCAGCTTTAAAATTGTATTTCCTGCTATCCTGAAATAATCGGGTCTCTCTTTTTTGGTGGTATCCTGAACGGGTTTTTTATCTGCAGGGGGCTCTCCGGGACGGGGCATTCCACCGGGTCGCTGCGGGGCTTTGGGCTGGTTGACCTTTTTCAGACCCGGCACTTTGTCGTAAAGCCGGTCGAGCGAAGCATTAGCGTTCAGCTGGATAGTGTTTGAGTTTTCGATCTGGTTGCCAAATCTTAACTGCAGAGATTTCGGCGAAGCCTGCCAGCGATAGTTCACCTGGTAGCGTGCTGTGGCATTTACCCAGTCGAGCAGCGGAAATTTGTTGATAGGGATGGTGTAGTTCAACCCAACCATCTGTGTAAAAAGTGTTTTGCTGCCCCAATTTCTGATTTCTGACTTAATCTGATCTTTCTTAATCTGATAATCAGGGTCATCCTTCTCAAGACTGCCTGGCAATTCATTGATATAGGAGGCTACATCAGCCTTGTAATCCATTCGTAATGAACTGGCAAAATCCCAGTTCAGACTGAAGTTTCGTGTCCAGTCCCATTTTTTGAGATAGGTAGGTTCGATTAACACCTCATACTGGCTCTTATTGCGTAACAGCCTTTTATTGTATTCGCGCATCATATCGGTGCGGAAAGAAAATAGCTTGGGCAGAAGATAGAAGTTGAAATCCCGGATCAGCCCCAAAGGTTTTGGGCTAAAAAACTTGGAGGATGCAAACGGTCGGTAATTTTTCGGATTATTGTTGAAGTTATAACCAATTCCACCGAGGTACTTTTTCTGCACATCGTATTCATAATCAACATTTCGGGCAAATATTTCGGAATAGGAATAGGTAAATCCCCAGTTTTCGATGTCGTAGAAATTGGATTTGGTTGAGGCGCCCATCTTGGTTTTCCTCACATTGATAAAATTGATGTTTTTGCGCCTGACGTAGTCTTCGTTCAGTTTAATGATGGAATCCTGTTCTTTTTTGCTGTCAAAGGTTTTCAGGTCATCTTTGAGCAGCACGTCAGGGTCGAGCAGGTTATACTTGGGGTCAATTCTCGATTCGGAATAGTCGAAGTGCATCGGAATGCGGATTCCGGCTTTTTCGGGGAAGAATTTGCCCAGCTCTAGATTGGAAGAGAAATCCCAGTTCTTTACGAACTCCTTTGAACGGTCGCTGGTTTTCTTTTCGATGGTACCAAATCCCGGGGTGCTGTATAAACCTGTCAGGGCAACATTTCCAAAATCGGAGAGGTCGCTTCTGATGCGTGCTGTTGCCGCAAAACCGCCCTGGTTGTTGAAGTCCGTGAGGCGCAATTCGTTTACCCAGACCTCAGCGCACTTGGGCAGGCCATCGTCGTTTCCGGTGAGCGAAGTTTGCTTGGGATTTCTTACTCCGATCATAATGGCTTTTACACTGCTCAGGTTAGGGCTACCCAAAATGGTTACCCTGTTTTCGCCGTCATAGGCATAGAATGGTAAAAGAAGACTGGCGCCGGATATGTTTCCGTTTCTGATCTCTTCGTTGCGCGCGGTTTTAAAGTCCACCAGCCGTTGCAAATCAATTTTGAACCGGTTGGCTTCCGGCCAGATCAGGTTAGGTTCGTTGAAGGTGGTGTACCAGGGAGTGAAGCGCAGCGGGATTTCGTATTCGTAGTAATTCTCGGTAAGGTCGGCGCCAAAACGCATAAAGACCGTCATATCGCCGTCGTTCAGCTCTTGATTTTCGATGAGTTTTTCGGCATGCACGTACATTTCGATGAAGCCATAGTCCCTGAAGTCGAAATCGGTGGTTTTGTAAGCGCCGCGGGCATCGCCATCAATAAGGTTACAAACCCTCAGCACCATGGACTGTTCGTTGAGCTGCTGCAGGTTGGTGGTTCCAAGGTTCACCTCCCGTTCAATGCCCGGTGGGATAACGTAAGGTATGGGCTGTCGTTTGCCGTTTTCTTCAATATTTACCGAAAGGATATCAAAAGCTGTTTCACTCTGGACGTCATTGGGGATATATTCACCCGGCGACAAAAGATCGTAGCGGTATCTTCTCCACTCGCCCCTGACCAGCTCGAGAGTTGCAAAACGCAGTACCATGGGATTTTCGAATCCTTTCATAAACATTCTCAAAAACCTGATAGACTGAAAATCCTGAATTCCGCCGATAATTTTTTCAGGGTCGCGCACCGGAATTTTGAATTGATACCATTTTACCTCACCGATCTGACCGTTGGGAAGCCTGATGCCCTGTGCGTTGTAAATATCGGTGATGTAATTGTCACCGATGCTCATTTTGGAAGGATCAAGTGTAACTTTATACTGAAAATAGCGCTCGCCTTCGCTCAGCGTATTATCGCGGTTGATGTCTTCAACGTTGGGGAGCGTGGTGGCTGCAGTGGGATAGGCCTCGGGATTGATGTCTTCGGTGGGGGAGTTTCCGTCGGGACCGTTGTAATTTTTGTAGCGATTAAGGATGCTGGCGTACTCAGCATCATTATCAAAGTCAGTACCCCGGTAATAATGGTAGTTGTCGGAGGAGGGGTCAATCAGCGCCTGCTGGTAGGCTGAAGATGAGGTTCCAAACTGAGCGGCAATAGGATCTAATAGCTGATTCCTGAAGAATGATTGTTCATCCACATCGCGCAAACCATCCAGTCCAACATCCTGGAAAGCGCGCGATCCTGCCACGTTACTGAAGTTATCCACCAGCGCCTGGAACGAAGGTACCCGTCCCCAAATTGTAGTATCCACATTTTCAACCACTTCGGTTGGGGGTAAGCCATGTTCAAAGCTTTTACGTCCATCACGAAGAATATCCTCAGAAATATCGCCAAGGTTAAAATAGAGTTCCCCGGAGTTATCCGCGCTTTTCGTAAACGGATCCATCATCCAGAACTCGATGTACTCGACGTTTGTGGCGTCGAAGTTGGTTGACTCGATACGCCGCATAATACCGCCCCACCTGGTCTCAGGAAGTTTCAGCGTACCATCAGGATTAATACCGGCCGAAATCCCCTGTTCACCATCAACATCATAGTTGTAAGGGCCTTTCTCCGAAGGATAATAAGCCAGATTGAGAATGGGGATATTGGTGGGTACACCGTTAGGGACATCTTTATTCGGGAAAACCTCGGTTTCGAGAACCTGCCTAACCTGGTGGTCGGATAATTCGTTAAGAGTGATATTGGGTGGCCGGAGATTTCCGGTTTCGTCATAAAACAGCGGATCAATGATGTAGTAAGCGAGTTTTGCCCTGTTGTAACCATAGGCCAGGCCTGTTCCCGGGCCGCCTTCGGGAAACATTGCGGCAGTTTCCTGCTTCTGTGGTGTGCTGGCCAGATGCCAGTAGGCCATATTTTTCAGGTCAATGGTTGATTTTGCGGCTTCGAAATCATCAATGTAAGAGGTTCCGGTACTGCCGATCACTTTGGCATGACCTGGCACAAAATGGGCAAACTCACCGTCAATCGTAACCCGCGATTCCTCCTTGGCGGTCAGGAATGGCAGTTTATCCACGATTTTGGTAATCAGCCTCGACTGGGTCTGGTAGGCAACATCCATCCCCCAGATTGTGTTGGAAATGGGGTCGTTGCCATAACTAACTTTTTGGGTCATCGGCCTTTCGGTCAGATTGAGGATGGTACCGCCGATATTGAAGTTTTCATTAATCCGGTAGTCAATGTGGGTACCCATGAGCCGTTTGGTCTGAACGCTGAAATAGGACTGACTTTCGAGCGAAATGTTGATGGGAGTACCGGAGTTGAGCACCCCTTCGTTGATAATCCGCACACGGCCGAGGGTGTAATCCACCGTGTAGTCCACATTTTCGACCAGCGGAACCCCGCCGGCGGTCACCGTAACCGAACCCTGGGGAACGTTGAGTGCGTTCAGCGAAATCTCGGAACCTGAAGAAGATTTGTAAAAACCCTCGATCATGAACTTATTCTTTTCGGGATATTGCTGCGCCCCGCTTTTGGTGAGTGTGTAAAGCGAATCGTAGGCAAAGCGGTCGGCAATGTCATCATTACCGATCTGAGTCCTGAGGTAACTGCCGAATGGCTCCAGTACGGTAAAATAAATCCTTCCGTTGGAACCTTGAATGGTACCTCCCTGTGTGGCTGCGTTGTCAATAAAGTCGAAGATACCGTCAAAAGGCGGATTGAGCTGCGGATCAAGATTATCAAAATTCAGCACCCTGATAAGTGGTATCCCACTTGCGTTTCCGGCGTCGGTAAGGTAGCTCGTTGGAACAGCATTCTGATTACCGGTATAGAGAATATTTAAAATGAAATCCTTGTTTTGCACCTGGTAGGCTCCGATCGGGTAAACGTTTTTCATCATCAGGTTCCAGATCGGAATCTTGGTGCTGAGGTAATTGCTTTTGAGCAGCTTGACTATCAGGTTTTTCGGAGAATCAATACCGCCGTCAGAAAATTCACCAACCTGGTACAGCGTGGTGTCGCCAATTACATTGTACTGATAGGCTACGGCCAGAACCTGGTCTGGATTCAGGGTGGTATTGAGAGAGATAAAACCGAGCTTGCCGTTGAATGTGTATTCGTTTTGATTCAGTTTACGGGCGCTCTCCATCTTAACGGCGTCAATTCCAGATTCGAAATAAAACGGGGCGCCGGTCAGGATAGAAGCCACCTTGTTGATGTCTCTGATATCAGGTTCAAATTGCAACAGCAACTCCATCAGGTTGTTCGAGCGGTAGTTGTCAGGAAAAACGCTTTGTTTTCCGGTGACGCTCGTACTATAAGGATTCTTTTCGCCCAAATCCTGAAAAGCAATGATGTTTCGGTTGTCGGTTACCGCTGCGCCAATGTTGGTTACCCAGACTTCGATTTTGGTGATGTTTACATTGGAACTGATAACCGGCAGTTCTGCGAGCGCATCATTGTAGGATTCACGGAAATACTGCGCCAGCAGGAAGTGTTTGTTTTCTTCGTACTGGTCGGAGTTTAGCGTAAAGTAGTTGGTTTGGGCGCCTCCCTGTACAGTGATGCTCTGGGTTTCGCTCTCCTGTTCCGAGTAAATTGCAGTAACCGTAGCACGGCCAAATTTCAGCTTGGTTTTTATACCAAACAGCGCCTGGCTGCCGGTAATCAATGTACTGTTGAGCGGGAGCGTAACATTACCGGCCTCGATGAGCTGAATGATCTCGTCCTCTTTTCCTTCGTATTTTAGGTTAAGTTTGTTTTCGAATTCAAAAGTGGCCTCGGTGTTATAGTTGGTCTGAAACTCAATTTTATCTCCGATCTTGGCCAGCACACTCATCTGGATGCGCTGCTGAAAATCGAAATTGACCACGTTTTGCTGCCTGACGCTTAGCGTAGGGTCTTCGCGTTTGTTGGCCAGCACGCCGAAGGTAAGCTCGGCCGATCCCTGTGGCCTGATATCAATAGTTCCTGATCCGAAAATCTTCTCAAATACCTCACCGCCAATATAAACCTGTGGAATAATCCCGGAATTTGACGCTCCCTGACCGGCTGATTTTGCCCGCTCGGTCCAGTATTGCCGCAAAGCTCTTTCCTGATCCCATTTGAGGTAATCCCCGGCAGGCATGGTGTAAGGTGTACGGTAGTCGAGGTTACCGACCCGCTCTTTGATGATGTATTCGTTGGTTTTAGGGTCGTACTCCACCTGTTGCTGAACGTTGGAAGGCTCGTTGAGATACAGCGGCGACTGGGGTTTTGGGTCGGTAACGGCAGAGGGGTTGGCAAATGGATAGATCAGCTCGATGGAGTCAGGGCGCAGAATCTGAAAAGGATCGGGGTTAATCCAAACCTTCTGGTTCCGCTTTGCCGCCGGCCGGTAGATGCCCGCCACCGAATACATGACCAGCGCTGAAAATAACAGTATGTATGTTGATTTCCGTATCAATAATTGTTACCGGTTACCTGTTGAAAAACAAAGAAATACCTGTTGCGAAGGGTGGAAGTGACAGGCTAAAGACCGACGACAAACGATGATCTCCATTAAAAAATTCCGTTGTTGTATGCTATCACTCATAAGCTTCACTTGACAAACTACAAGATTTTCAACGCTTCTTTTATCAATGCTTCAACGCCAAGATCGGGATTGTTTTTCAAAATGCTGTTCAAAGCCTTTTCTGATGCAAGTTTTCCAAAGCCCAGCGTGGTCAGCCCAATTAACGCCTCTTCTTTTTGGGTATTGTGCGAAATTCCCAAAAATTCAGGGGTTGAGGTCTCTTTGCCCATCTTATCCTGCAGCTCAACAATGATGCGTTGGGCAGTCTTGTTTCCAATTCCTTTAACCCCCTTCAGCACGCCAAGTTCACCCAGCCTGATGGCTTCAACAATTTTGTGATAAGCCAGCGAGGAGAGCATCAGCATGGCCGTGTTGTTGCCCACGCCCGACACCGAAACCAGGAGCCGGAACAAAGCCCGCTCAGCCGGTTCGTAAAACCCGTAAACCACAAGTCCTGTCGGTGTTGTGGCTTCCACCCTGAAAGCAAGATGGGTGTATAGTTTTACCTCTTCCCTGTCTTTGACCGCCGAAAAGGTCTGAAGCGAAATATTAATTAAATAACCCGTACCGCCCTGTTCCAGAATGACATAGGCCGGATTTTTTTCTACCAGTTTCCCTTTTAAGTATTCAATCATAGTTGCTGCACATTGATCTGCGTGAAGGCAAAAATAAAACTTTTCCAATGGAGCATTTTTTACCATATTCCGGTGATTGTTTCTTCCAAAGAGGTTGTTGATTGAATGAAAGATATATTTTTGTCGGTAATAACCCAACAATCATCACCACATTGAAAAAGAAATTACTGATTTCCAGCCTGTTGATATTTTTCCTTCTCCCGTGCCTTTTGGCCCAGATCAGCGAAGGGGGAACCCCTCCGGGTTTCAGGTATCCTGTAAACGAGCATAAAATTCCATCCATCAATGTACCCGCTCCCAATGTTGAGCGGCTTAAAGAGGAGGATGAATTTTACCGCAAAAACGGTATGGCGATCCGTTTCGCCGAATCGGTCAGCATTGACGTTGATCTTGCCAGAGATGGTTTTTGGGAAGTATTGCCTGATGGCGGCAGGCTCTGCAGGCTGAATATTGTTTCACCGCGAGCGCAGGCATTGATTCTCTATTACCGGAAATTCATCATTCCGGAAGGTGGCAAATTATTCCTTTTCAGCGCCGACAAATTACAGGTAATCGGAGCATTTACCTCGCAAAGCAACCCTCAAAGGCAAACTTTTGCCACCGAAATGATCAGGGGGGAAAAGGTTACCCTCGAGTATTACGAGCCGTCCGGTACGATTGCTAAACCGCAAATTGTGATTGAAGAAGCCGGCTATGTTTACCGCACCGCCGACCGATTTTTCAACCCGAAGGGATTTGGCACCTCCGATACCTGCGAAGTGAATGTGAACTGCCCCGAAGGCGAAAACTGGCAAAACCAAAAGAACGGAATAGTGCGTATCATTGTAAAAGCCGGATTTTCATCACTTTGGTGCACCGGCTCACTGGTAAACAATGCACGCAATGACTTCAAACCCTACTTTTTGACAGCCGATCATTGCGGCGCCAATGCCACCCCTGCCAACTACAACCAGTGGATTTTCTATTTCCGTTACGAAGGCCCTGATTGTGAAAATCCCATCAGCGACACCTCATTTAAAAGTTACACCATGGTGGGCGCCGCCAAGGTTGCTGCCAGCGGTGGCGCAGGCGTCGCCTCCGACTTCAAACTGCTCAGGCTCAACGAAACCGTTCCCGGAGCCTACAATCCCTTTTTCAACGGCTGGAGCATCACCGGCGAAAGAAGCCCCAACGGGGTAACCATCCATCATCCCGACGGCGACATCAAAAAAATCAGCACCTACACCGACACCATCCGCTCCTCAAGCTGGGGTTCAATCCCCAACACACACTGGAGAGTAGTCTGGTCACAAACCCAGACCAACTGGGGGGTTACCGAGGGTGGATCGTCCGGAAGCCCGCTATTCGACAACAACGGACGCATCATCGGGCAGCTTACCGGCGGCGAAGCCAGTTGCCGCTATACCTCAAAACCCGATTATTACGGGAAATTCTCCTACTCATGGAATGGAAATCCCGCCGCAGACACCACCCACCTGAAACCCTGGCTTGACCCGGACAACACAGGAATCACAGAGATTAACGGTGTGGTGAGCGTTAATGAAATTGTGCCCATCCCACAGCCTTTGCATATTTTCCCAAATCCTTCCGATGGTGTGGTTTTTATTGATGATGAAATGCTGGCCGGAAACGATGTTATTGTAAAAATCACCAGCCTGATCGGGCATGAGGTATTGAGCAACTCATACCCGGATAATAACCAAACCCGGATTTCGCTCGATATCAGCCAGCTTCAGAAAGGGATTTATTTCCTCACCGTCATCATCAACAATGAAGCAAGGACGGTGAAGCTGGTCAGGTAGCTCTGCAGAATCCATGACTTTTGTAATGTTTGGGAACTCATAATAACCATCATTGCATCAGGTTATAAGGCATTTAAAATTTACTTTTAGGGCAACGCAAAATCAATAATGTTCA